>ERZ824600.109-NODE-109-length-118632-cov-14.916139_pt1 | contig 118632 bp, 85 predicted proteins | sample MGYA00519933_ERZ824600 | MGnify/ENA primary metagenome ERZ824600 (study PRJEB31778, sample SAMEA3449178) | human gut metagenome | biome: human gut; feature: human-associated habitat; material: faeces | place: United Kingdom | collected 2010/2012 ...
CAGTACCAATGTGGGGGGTTAACCTCTCAGTCCCCCTATGTATCGTTGCCTTGGTATGCCGTTACCACACCAACTAGCTAATACAACGCATGCCCATCCGTAACCGCCGGAACTTTCAACTCCTGAAGATGCCTCCAAAAGTATTATGGGGTATTAGTACCAATTTCTCAGTGTTATCCCCCTGTTACAGGTAGGTTGCATACGCGTTACGCACCCGTGCGCCGGTCGCCACCAATAAGTATTGCTACTCATTTGTGCTGCCCCTCGACTTGCATGTGTTAAGCCTGCCGCTAGCGTTCATCCTGAGCCAGGATCAAACTCTCCATTGTATGAATTTTAAATTTAAATCTTAGCTCAATCTCAAAGGTATTGTTTTGAAATACTCTCTTGCGAGAGTGTAATAAACTTAGCTGCTCAATACTTCAAAGAACTATATTCTCAAAAAAGAACTTTCTGTTTTCGACTCCCGATCTCGGTACCGAACCGGCCTTCGATCGAGCCTTCCTAAAATCGGAAAGGGACTGCAAAGATAAGGACTCTTTTTCAACCCTCCAAATTTTTCGGAATCTTTTTTCAAGATTTTTTTTGTTGAGAACCCTGCAACCGTACTCTGTTTTTCTGATTGCGGGTGCAAAGATAAGGCATCCTGATTCACTTTTCCAAATATTTTTTGAACTTTTTTAATGTTTTTTTTCTACCCCGCTACAGTACAATCATTTACAGAACCGTCTCCAGAGCACTTTTTTTGTCCGTCATGTGCCGACCGAGGCAAAAAAGTTCCGAAGCCGCTCTCACATCGCCGCTCGCCCCGACCGATCTCCCGCTTCCTGCAAACGGCCGCATATACCTTAATATATAGAGACCCGAAAATAATGCGTTGTTTCACTTTCCCGATTTTTCGATTACCTTTGCTCCGTTAAACAAAAAATGACCTATGAAAAACCGAACCATCTCTAAAATCATCCTCTGTGCCGGGGTTGTCTTCTCGATCTTCTCCTGCTCGCAGCCCGCTGCACAGAAACCCGACCTGCAGAACGGCGACCTGCTCTTCATGGTATTCAAGCCGAGCGACTTCTCGCAGGCTGTCGAGGATATCGCCGACGGTGCCGCCAACACATCGTTCTCGCACGTGGGTATCCTCGCCATGAACGACTCCGACACAACCATCATTGAGGCCGTATTCCCGGGTGTGCGCGAGATCCCGCTGTCGGAATACCTGGGCAATGCCGATACCATTGCCGGGAAACCGATCGTAGCCGTAGCGCGTGTCAAGGAACAGTATCGCGATCTGTGCGATGCAGCCGTCGAGCGTGCCCGCAGATATATCGGCCGCACGTACGATTTTGCATTCAGCCCGGTGAACGATTCGATCTACTGCAGCGAACTGGTCTGGCTGTCCTATCTCGACAATGATGGCAAACCGATCTTCTCGACCATACCGATGAGCTTCCGCAACAAGCACACCGGCCAGATCGACTCGGCATGGGTGGCACACTTCGCACAGTACGGTGTACCCATCCCCGAAGGCGTCGAAGGAACCAACCCGTCTCAGATGTCGCTTGACACCGTCATCCGGATCGTCTACAAATACTATTGATCGGCAGACGGGCGCCCGCCCCGAGCCCCATTCTTTCAAACCGGACATCAGGCGGCAGTCGGCTGATAACCAACGTGATTTACAGAGACTTCACCCCCGTCCGGAGAAAAATATTGCACCGCGGAGCGCTACTTTCGAAAAAAAAGCGTTATCTTTGCACGCTATGTTTAATCTATTTTAACTGTTTACGAAAATGCCGAAAATGAAAACCAATGCCGCGGCGAAGAAAAGATTCACCTTCACCGGCACAGGAAAGATCAAGCGTCAGCACGCTTATCACAGTCACATCCTGACCAAAAAAACGACTAAACAGAAACGTAACCTCTGCTATTCGGGTATAGTTTCGAGCGCCGACGAGGCCAAAATCAAGAAGCTGCTCGTCAAATAATCTCGACCTTCAAGCTTCTTAAAACAACATTTTATTAATCAAAGAGCTATTCAGCCCCGAAGAACGTGAGAGAATCACGTCGCTGACAGCTCGTAAAACTTTTCAGAATTATGCCAAGATCAGTAAATGCAGTTGCATCACGAGCGCGGAGAAAGAAAGTTTTAAAACTTGCCAAAGGTAACTTCGGTTCAAGGGGAAACGTCTGGACGGTCGCCAAAAACACCGTCGAAAAGGGTCTGCAGTTCGCTTATGCGCACCGTCAGAACAAGAAGAGAACATTCCGCAGCCTGTGGATCCAGCGTATCAACGCTGCCGCCCGTGCAAACGGAATGACCTACTCGCAATTCATGGGTAAACTCAACGCAAAAGGTATCGCCCTCAACCGCAAGGTTCTGGCCGACCTGGCAATGAACAACCCGCAGGCTTTCGAGCAGATCGTAAAATCAGTTAAATAGCATAGTGCCGGCCTCGGACCGGTACGCTCCGCCGCTACGCCACGTGCGTGGGCCGGAGACGGGAAGAGCGACCTGAAAAGGCCGCTCTTTTTCATTGCGGGAGCCGGCGGAACAGGGCCACCGCACCCGAAAACCGGCCGGATGGCGGCCGGCAGCAGCGTCCGGAACGGGAGTGAGGCACAACACGAACGGAGTTTGGAAAAAAGTCGGACCGAAACGGTTGGTCCCGTACTATTTTGACATATATTTGCAGACGTATAACATCTAATAAAACGAGTTGTCATGGAAGAGAAAATCATCAAGGCATTCGAGGAGAAGGGTGCCATGCGTCCGGGCGACATCGCCACGGCAACGGGTCTGGACAAGGATACCGTTTCGAAGACCATCAAGAAGATGGTTGCCGACGGCAAGGTCTACTCGCCGAAGCGCTGCTTCTACGATCTGAAGAAGTAGCCGTACCTCACGACTCCACTCCCCTGTTTAGCACTGACGTGTTGCACAGAGGGACGGCGCGATTCGGTTTACGTGGCATTGGCGCCAGTTCGGACCGGAGCGCCACGGACAGTCCCATCACTGCACCTGCCACATCATGAGGCGGGTGCGGTTGTTTTTTACGCACCGGCAGCCGGTCATCCGCACGGGAGGTCTCCGTTTTCTCGCGGCAAATTCGTATATTTGCAACTATGGAATTCCGAAATGCGACATCCGAAGCCAAGATGCTCGACACGCTGCGGCGATACTGGGGCTACGATACCTTCCGCCCCATGCAGCAGCGCGCCATCGAGTCGGTCCTGGCCGGTCACGACACTCTGGTACTGATGCCGACCGGTGCCGGCAAGTCGATCATATACCAGCTCCCGACACTCATGCGCGAGGGTTTGTGCATCGTCGTCACGCCGCTCATCGCACTCATGAAGGATCAGGTCGACCGGCTGCGGAGACGTTCGATTGCCGCCGCCATGGTGCATTCGGGACTCTCGCCGCGACAGATCGACATCACACTCGACAACTGCGTCTACGGCGACATCAAGTTCCTCTATCTGGCGCCCGAGCGACTCGCTTCGGAGGCGTTGCGGCTGCGGTTGCAGAAGATGAACGTCTCGCTGCTGGCCGTCGACGAGGCACACTGCATCTCGCAGTGGGGCTACGACTTCCGGCCGTCATACCTGCGCATAGCCGAGATCCGTCGGATGATCCCCGACACTCCGGTACTCGCACTGACCGCCTCGGCAACCCAAACCGTTGCCGAGGACATAATGGACAAGTTGAAGTTCGGGTCGCGGACGATCCTCCGGAGCAGTTTCGCACGCAGCAACCTGCAATATGCCGTCCGGCATGTCGACGACAAGGACAACCAGCTGCTGCGGATCGTGAACAATGTCGCCGGAACGGGAATCGTTTATGTCCGCACGCGCGAGGGGGCCGAACGTGTCTCCGAAATGCTAAACGACAACGGTATAAAGGCCGATTTCTACCACGGCGGGCTGGGGCATGCCGAACGTGAGATGCGCCAGAACGACTGGGTCGGCGGCCGCACGCGGGTTATCGTGGCGACCAATGCCTTCGGAATGGGCATCGACAAGGCCGACGTGCGGTTTGTGGTGCACTACTCGATGTGCGACTCGCTCGAGGAGTACTATCAGGAGGCGGGGCGTGCGGGGCGTGACGGGCGGCGGGCCTATGCCGTGCTGCTGGTGTCGCCCGACGACCGCGGACGCATCGAACGGCGCATCGAGAGCGAGTTCCCGTCGATCGAAACCATCAAACGTTGTTACGAAGCGGTCTGCAACTACCTTCAGGTTGCCATCGGCGACGGTGCCGGCGCTACCTTCTCGTTCAACATCCACGACTTCTGCCGGCGGTACTCGATCTACCACGGCACGGCGGTCAATGTCTTCAAGCTGTTGCAGCAGAACGGCTACATGACACTGACCGACGAGATGGAGAACCCGTCGCGGATACTCTTCTGCGTCAGCCGCGACGACCTCTACAGGATCCGCGTCGAGCGCAACGACCTGGACCAGCTCATACGCACCATATTGCGGCTGTACGACCGTGTCTTCAACGAGTTCCGGCCCATAGACGAGGGTGAGATCGCCGCTGCGAGCGGATACACGCCCGAACGGGTACATGAATTGCTGAAGAAGCTCTGGCAGATGCACATCATACGTTACATACCGTCGAACCGTTCGCCGCTGCTCTACTTCGACGAGGAACGGCTTCCGCTGGAGGACCTGCACATAGCACCCGAAACCTACCAGCGCCGCAAACAGATGTCGCTGGAGCGTTACGAGGGTATGCTTCGCTACGCCTTCAACGACACGACGTGCCGCAGCCGGATCCTCGAAGAGTATTTCGGGGGTGCGGATGCAAAGGATTGCGGCATCTGCGACGTATGTCTGGAGCGGCGCCGCAGTGGCAATATCCACTCCGCCGCTACCGCCGACAACGCCGAATCAGCCGCAGGAGAGATCCGTAGCGCGTCTGCCGCCGGCTCGGGAAGCGCCGTCGACCAGCATCAGGTTCTGGAAGCCATACGCCGGCACCCGCACCCCGATATCCGCAGCATAACGTCGCACTTTGCCGGTGACCCGAAATGCATTACCGGCCTGATAGACGAGTTGCTGGCCGACGGCAAAATTTCGATCGACAAAAGCGGTTTTATCACCATAAATCGGTAACTTTGCACAAATTTACCATGATGGACGCAGAAGTTCTCTTTTCACCTACAATCTCCAACGAACAGTTGGCCGTATTGCCTACGATACATTTCGACGGCGAGATCGTCATCGTAGAAACCGAGAAACTTCTGCTCGAAGCATGCGACTACCTCAGTCGCCAACCGGTCATAGGTTTCGATACCGAATCGCGACCCTCGTTCAAGGCCGGCGTGACAAACAAGGTGGCCCTGCTGCAACTCTCGTCACCCGAACGCTGCTACCTGATCCGGTTGTGCCGCGTGCCGATGAAACGTCCGCTGCTGCGGCTGCTCGAAAGCCGGCAGACAATCAAGGTCGGAACCGATGTGGCCGGCGACATACGCGCACTCAATCAGTTGAGACACTTCCGCGCCGGCGGCTTCGTCGACCTCCAGGCTCTCGCCCCGCAATGGGGTATCGAAGAGAAGAGCCTACGCAAACTCTCGGCCATCACCCTCGGCAAACGGGTTTCGAAGGCGCAGCGCCTCAGCAACTGGGAGGCGACACGGCTTACGCAGCAACAGTTGAGTTATGCTGCGACCGATGCATGGGTCTGCCTTGAGATTCTCAAGACGCTCTCATCCGCGCCCAAACTGTTCGACAACGCAGTAACACCCGATACCGCTACGACATCTGACGGGAGTGCAGACACACTGGGCTCGCAACCGGAAACAGCCGGCAATACCGGCAACAGTGCCTCGACAGCCAAGGGTAGCAGTCGGTCACCCCGACGCCGCAAACGCCCTGCCGCCACGAAGTCCGAAAAGGCTCCGCAACGCCGGGCGACTGACGGGGCCACGCCAGACGATACCGCTGCAACCGCCCGTGAAGAGCGCAAGAAACCCACCCGCAGCCACACACGGCGCCGTCACCGCAGAGGTCCCGCAGCTGAACCAGAACAATCCGAACCGACGAAATAGAGACCAAGAACAATGTACGCCCAAATATTTCTGAAACGAGGCAAAGAGGAGTCGCTTCTGCGGCGCCACCCGTGGATCTTCTCGGGAGCCATCGAATATATCCGCTCGGACCGCGACCGCATTACCGAGGGCGAAATCGTGGATGTCTACACCAAAAGCGGTGATTTCATCGCCCGCGGCCACTACCAGATCGGCTCGATCGCCGTCCGCGTGCTCACCTTCGAGCAGGAGCCCATCGACCAGCAATGGTGGGACCGTCACATCGCCGGCGCCTATGAGATGCGCCGTGCCATCGGGATGGTCGACAACCCCTCGACAACCTGCTACCGCCTGATCCATGGCGAAGGGGATTCGCTGCCGGGACTGGTGGTCGACATCTACGCCTCAACAGCCGTCATACAGTGCCACAGCATAGGCATGTTCCGCAGTCGCAAGGAGATCGCCGAGTCGATCCGCAAGATCTACGGCGACCGCATTACGGCCATATACGACAAGAGCGCCCAGACACTTCCGTTCAATGCCCGCATCGATACGGTCGACTCGTATCTCTACGGAAAACTGTCGGCCGATTCGCAGACGGTGCTCGAAAATGGTAACCGATTCCTGATCAACTGGGAGAAGGGTCAGAAGACCGGCTTCTTCATCGACCAGCGGGCCAACCGAGAACTCGTACGCCACTACTCTGCCGGCCGCACCGTACTCAACACCTTCTGTTATACGGGAGGCTTTTCGGTCTACGCCATGGCCGGCGGTGCAAAGGAGGTCGTTTCGGTCGACAGTTCGGAACGGGCCGTAGAACTCGCCGTCGAAAACATGAAACTCAATTTCGGAGATGCGGTCCGACACACGGCCTTTGCCGTTGACGCATTCGACTACCTGCAGGGCATCGACAACCGGTTTGATCTGATAATCCTCGATCCGCCAGCCTTCGCCAAACACCACAAGGTCCTCGGCAATGCCATGCAGGGATACAAAAAACTCAATGCGCGTGCGCTGTCGCAGATCAAGAGCGGCGGAATACTCTTTACGTTCAGCTGTTCGCAGGCCGTCAGCCGCGACCTGTTCCGCACGACGGTCTTCTCGGCCGCAGCGATCGCCGGCCGAAAGGTTTCGATCCTGCACCAGCTCTCCCAGCCCGCCGACCATCCGATAAACATCTACCATCCCGAAGGCGAATACCTCAAGGGGCTGGTTCTATATGTTGAATAATAAATCCGAACCGTATCATGAAAATGTCAGTAAAGAAGGCTCTGGCCGACATTTACACCTCCGTGATGAGCCGCCCGGCCATGCAGCCCCTGAACGAGGCGATGCTCAAGTTTACGCTCTATGCCATGGGCATCGGATACTCCGAGGAGAGCGACCGAAACGGCGAACGGCGCTGGCTCGACCTTCTGCACCGGCAACTGAATGCTGCCGGGAGATCCCGTCCGGTCATCTTCGACGTGGGCGCAAACATCGGAGAGTATACTCGTCAGATCGCTTCGGTATTCGGCGACAGCGTCGAGATACATGCTTTCGAGCCCGCCCGCATCACATTCGAGCGCCTGCGCGAACATACCGCCTCTCTTGCCGCCTCAATACATTACAACTGTGCCGGTATCGGCCGCAGTACAGGCAGTGCGACGCTCTATTCCGACGGTGACGGTTCGACGCTGGCCTCGCTCCATCCGCGCGACCTCGAACGTTTCGACCGTACGATGGACCGCACCGAAATGATCGAAATCACGACCGTCGACGACTATTGTGCGCATCAGGGCATCGACCATATCGACCTGCTGAAGCTCGATATCGAGGGCAACGAGTACGATGCCCTGTGCGGAGCCTCGCGGATGATTTCCGAACGGCGGATCGACTGCATACAGTTCGAGTTCGGCAGTACGACCTTGGCGGCACACGTCTCGTTCCACGATCTCTACACTCTGCTGAAGCCGGAGTTCGATGTGTACCGGCTTCTGAAGCGCGGCATGCGGCGCATCGACCGCTACCGTGAGACCGACGAGATATTCATGTATCAGAATCTTGTAGCCCTCCGGCGCCGGTAGAGGCATCCTGACAACGGTCAGCAACGCGCCACAAACCAACAGGCAGAACGAGAGAGGGGGGGGGAGAAAATAAACAAAAAAGAAAAATATAAAAGTCCTGTAAAGATCGGTGTCGCAGGTTTCGGGAACGTTTACCCGCCACCGCATGCAAGTCCCGACACCCGCACACCACTTCTTAAATACACCAAACCGAGTGCAGCCGCGTAAAAAGACGCATCGCACTCGGTTTTTTCAATCCCTTGCCGGCAACGGCTGCGTCAGCAACCATCCCCAACCGCATGCCCGGCATTGTGATATGGCACTACTCCATCGGCCGTACCCGAACCTCCGTAATGTCCTTCACCTCCTCGACCAGCCGGTCCATGTCGGTCTTCTCCTCGACCTGTCCGTAGTGGTAGGGGTAGAATATCCGTGGCTTGATAGCCTTCACGGCCTCGACCGCCTGATCAACCGTCATCGTATAGGGCTGGTTCACCGGCAGGAAGGCTATATCGATATCCTTCATGGCCATCATCTCTGGGGTATTCTCGCTGTCCCCGGCAATGTAAACGCGCGTACCGCCCAGCGTCAGCAGATAACCGTTGTCGCGTCCGCCTGCCGGATGGAAGTTTTCGTGTCCCGGGGTAAAGTTGTATGCCGGAACCGCCTCGACAAGCATATCGTCGGCCAGACGCAACGTATCGCCGTTTGCCATTACCTCACCGTAACCGAGCGCCGCCGCCGATACGGCATTGCAGATCACCCGTGTTTCAGGCTTCGAGAGCATCGCCACCACAGCCGTATCGAGGTGATCGTAATGGTCGTGCGTCACCAATATGAAATCGGCCTTTGGTTCACCCGAGTAGTCGGCATTCTCACCCACCGGGTCGATCTGGAACCACTTTCCGCCATACGATACCGCCAGCGATGAATGGCCATAGAATCTGAAAATCATGTCCTGACCGTTTGCAGCCTTGATCGTATCCTGCGGATAGGTCGAGACTTCCGTCACGGTTGTCTGGGTTTCGGCACTCTTCCGTCCGCCGCCGCATGCCGTCGCCACACAGAGTGTGAACAACGACAAGATTACAAATCCAAAAATTCGCTTCATAATAAACAAAAATGTTTTTATCGTCGCACCCGACCGCTCTCAGGGCACCTGACCAGCAGTCATGCCCTCCGGATCGGTTACGAGCATAGTTAATACCTGTCTTGTTACAAAGGTAGGCAAATTACACATTATTCCAAAAGTCGGCCGGCAACTGTTGCCTTTTTCCGACATGACGGGCATTCTGTCCACAATCTTCTCTACTCCTATCCAAATATTTTTTCCGCCGCTGTTCGACAACTCGAACGGTACAGAAATCGGCTCTTCCACGCGTCCCGACAAATAAAAATTACGGTTGCCGGGACTTTCCGCCGACAACCGTAATACCATTATACTCCGGGATCATTTCTCCTGCGGGCACTGATGTCTGAACAGAGACCGAAGCTCCCGCACAACTCTTCTCAACCATTCATGATACGGTTCTGATGTTCGATACTCTCGATGTGAATCGCCTCGAGCACCGTCCGCAGGAAATCCTCGCTCAACTGCAGTTTGTCGGCCTGCGCAAGCACACGGTCGACGATGCTGGCCCAACGCCCGCTCTGCAGAATCACCACATCGTTGTCACGCTTCACCCGACCGATATTGTCGGCGATGGCCATACGGCGGCTGAGCAGGTCGAAGATCTCGGAGTCGATCTGGTCGATCTGGTCGCGGTAACGTCCCAGAGCCTGAAGGTATTCGGGATCGTCGCTGCGGGTCGAACGCCAGTTGATCGAGCGAATCATGTCGCCCAACGCCTCCGGCTCCAACTGCTGCGAGGCATCGCTCCAAGCCTCCTCGGGGCAGATATGGCTCTCGACGATCAGACCGTCATAGTTGAGGTCGGCAGCCTTCTGCGACACCTCCTGCAGATACTCCCGGCAACCGCATATGTGCGACGGGTCGCAGATCATCATCATATCGGGATAGAGGCTCTGCATCTCCAGCGCCAGGTGCCACATCGGGTCGTTGCGGTAGCGGCCGCGGCCGGCAACCGAAAATCCGCGGTGTATCAGGCCGATGTTCTCGCGCGGGACACCAGCCTTCATGAATCGCGCCACGGCACCGGCCCACAGTGCCACATCGGGATTCATCGGGTTCTTTATCAGCACCTTGGCATCACTGCCGGCAACGGCATCGGCAATCTCCTGCACCAGGAACGGATTGACCGTCGTGCGGGCACCGATCCAGAGAATGTCAACCCCGAACTCCAGCGAACTCTCGACATGTTTTGCCGAAGCCACCTCGGTAGCGATCGGCAGTCCGGTAATGCGGCGTGCCTCGGCCATCCACACAAGGCCCTTCAGTCCGACACCCTCGAAGGTTCCGGGTTTTGTACGCGGTTTCCAGATACCGGCCCGCAGCACGTCAACAACGCCCTGCGCAGCCAGACGGCGGCATGTTTCGATAGTCTGTTCTTCGGTTTCGGCGCTGCACGGCCCCGAAATGATCAGCGGGCGTTTCTCTCCCAGTTTGAATTCACTCATATGCTTTCTGTTTTTTCAGTATTATCCCAAAATCTTCTGTATCGTATTGGCGCGCTGCATCGCCTCGCGCAAACCCTTCTCATCGTCGCGCTCGATCATCAGGCGCATGATCTGCAACTGATGGATATGTTCGCGCAGGACGTCGAGGACGTTGTACTTGTTCTGCATGAGGATCGGAACCCACATCGACGCCGGCGACTTGGCCAGACGGACCGTACTCTCGAAACCGCCCCCCGCCAGATCGAATATGTGCTGTGCCTCGCGCTCCTTTTCGAGTACCGTCAGCGCCAGCGCAAACGACGTTATGTGCGAAATGTGAGAGACATAGGCCGCATGCAGGTCATGTTCGTCGGGGGCCATGTAGACAATCGGCATCCCGATTCGCGTATATATGCCCTCAACCAGCTCCACGGCATCGCGGTCGCTGTGCTCGATGTCGCACAGCACCACCTTCCTCCCCGTAAAGGCATCGGCCACGGCCGCCTGCGGACCATGGTACTCGGTACCCCACATCGGGTGCGTCGCCACCAACCGGCCGCGGTTCCGGTGCATCGAGGTCACCTCGCACAACTCCCCCTTGGTCGATCCCATATCCATCACCACCTGTCCGGCGGTCACCTTGTTCAGGATCTTGGTTGCCATCATCGGTATCTTGTCCACTGGTGCGGCCAGCACAATCAGGTCCGACCCGGCCACTCCCTCATCCATCTCCACCGCCCGGTCAATCAGACCTCGCGCAACGGCTTCGGCAGCATTGTCGGCCGAAATGTCGTATCCGACAACTTCGCTGCATATTCCCTTGTTTTTCAGGCTCAGTGCGAAAGATCCTCCGATGAGCCCCACTCCAACGATAAATGCTTTCATCGTCCCGGCAAATCAAAATTTTTCACGAATGATCCGTTCGGCCTCCTCCAGCATCGGACGCGGCACGCACAGACTGATTCTGATATAACGGTTTCCTTCGCTGCCGAATATCCCGCCGGGCGTCACGAAGACCCCGCAACGGTCGAGTACGCGGTCGCTGAAGGCATAGCAGTCGCCCTCGAAATCCTCCGGCAGCGAGGCCCAGATGAACAGGCCGGCCTGACCCTTGCGGTAGTTGCACCCAAGGGCATCGAGCAGGCGGTAGCCATACTCCTCGCGGGCGTAATACTCGCTGTTTAGCTCCTCGTACCAGTCGTCGCCCAGCGAGAGCGCCTGCGCCGCCGCAGCCTGCATCGGCAGGAACTGTCCCGAGTCCATATTGCTCTTGAACCGCAGTATCTGGTCGATCCACTCGCGGCGGCCGCCGATCATTCCGATACGCCAGCCGGCCATGTTGTGGCTCTTGCTGAGCGAGTTGAGCTCTATGGCGCACTCCCGAGCCCCGTCGACCGCCAGCAGGCTCATCGGATGCGGATTGCGGACAAAGCTGTACGGATTGTCATGCACGAGCATGATGCGGTGCCGCAATGCGAAGTCGACCAGCCCGCGGAACATCTCCTCGGTCGGCACGGCGCCGGTAGGCATCTGCGGATAGTTCAGTATCATCATTCTGACGTGCTCCAGGCCGTTCCGTTCGATATCCTCCAGGTCGGGCATCCATCCCCCTTCGGCCGTCAGCCGGTATTCGACCGGTTCGCCGCCCGAAAGGGTCACAGCCGAACGGTATGTCGGGTATCCCGGATTGGGTATCAGCACGCGGTCGCCCCGCCGCAGGTATGTCATGCAGATATGCATCAGACCCTCCTTGGATCCTATCAGAGGAAGTATTTCGCTTGCCGGGTCGAGCGTCACGCCGTAGCGGTCGGCATACCACCGTGCAAAGGCCTCGCGCAACACCGCCGCACCCTTGTAGGATTGATAGGCGTGGGTATCGTCGCGCAGTGCGACCTCGTAGAGTTTCTCCACCACCGACGGATGGGGCGGACGGTCCGGCGACCCGATACCGAGCGATATTATACGTCGGCCGGCCGCACGCATTGCATCGATCTCGCGCAGCTTGCGTGAAAAATAGTATTCGCCGACGCCCTCGAGACGTTCCGAAAGGGCCATTTCAATCGGTTCGAACGGCTGTTTCATATCAGTATGTATTTTCAGATTTGCGGTAAACTCCATAGACATGTATCCCGCTGGTTACCGTTTGCAGCGCATCGAGCGTACGGATGTAGTCGTCGAAACAGTCGAACTCCATGTCGACGTGGAACAGATAGTGCCACGGTTCGCTCGGTATGGGATATGATTGCAGTTTTGACATGTTGACCCGCTCCATGGTCTGCAACGCCCGAAGAAGCGAACCCTGTTTGTGATCGGTCTTGAAATAGAGCGACGCCTTGTTGGCATCGGCCGAATAGCGGTGGTCGTAACGTTTGAGGATCATGAACCGCGTATAGTTGTTCTTCACGGTATTGATCGCCGGCGCGATGATCTTCAGTCCGAACATCTCGGCCGCCAACCGGCTGGCTATGGCTGCCGAGTGGCGCAAACCGTTTTCGGCGATATGCTTGGCCGAGAGGGCCGTATCTTCGGTCTCGACCAGCCGCCAACCCTTTGCATCGAGATATTCGACGCACTGGAGCAGGGCCATCGGATGCGACTGCACCTCCTCGATATCCTCCATTTCGACGTCGGGCAGGACCATCAGGTTCTGTTCGATCGGCAGATAGTACTCGCCGGCGACCTGCAGGTCGGCATCCTGCAGAATGCTGTAATTTGCGATGATGCTGCCTGCGATTGAATTTTCGATCGCCATCACGCCGTAGTCGGCCTCGCCGCTGCACACCTTCTGCGCCACCTGCCGGAACGTATCGCACGGCAGTGTCGATATGTCGCGGCCGAAGTAGTCGTAGGCGGCTATCTGGTGGAAACATCCGTCGTAGCCCTGTATTGCAACCCGTTTCATAGGCAATATTCAAAAAAAGAGTTCCGCTCTCTTTCGGGCGGAACTCATAAATCATACATCCTGAATCAATCTATCATCATATTGCAATACGAGTCCGCCCACTTATGCTAAAGTAGTAATAAAAATAGTTTGCATAAAACGGCGAATAACTCTTCATTGCTTCGATTGTTTCGTTTTTCGTTTTGCAAATATATGTTTTTTTTGACAAAGTGGTTATCATTTGGAAGATTTTTTTGATGCCTGCAGGCGCCTGCAACACTAAACCCAATGATACACCGCTAGTTACGTATGTAACATTTTATTCGTTGCACTCCCCGGTCCGCCACCTGCAATGCACTTTTCCGGTCCGTTTCCGGCACCGCTACCCGATACTGCCCGTATGGTTTATACCCGCCCGACGGGCCTGCGAATGCTGGTAACGGCGGGCGATGCGATAGATGTGCCCATTCTTGCGCAGCAAGGCCCCCGTCTGGTGATATACGAACGGTATGCCCGCCTCAAGACATTGATTCCGGATATCAAGCACCCACTCGTAATCGCATACCCGTGCCTCGGGGCCCGATTCGCCTCCCACCGACACCTCCTCGACCGCCGGCGACAGATAGCGCCGCAGGTCGAGCGGTCCGAGAAGCGGTGCGCAGACAATCATAAAGTGCCGCATCGGCAGCGACATGTAGACCGGAAGCCGCAGGTCGGCCTGACGCTGGTTCTCTACCGTACAGGCTATGCTGACATTCGTCCAGCCGTCGCCCCAATCCCCGGGCAGCGATCCGGCAATACGTTCCGGGCGTTTTGTGATGATAAAGAAATTGAGATCCGGCCGCATGCGCATCATCTCCCACACCTGTTCACGCCACGGGTCGGCCTCGGCCAGAAAGAAATCCGATGTAAAACAGGTGTAAAGCGTCTCACCGGCCGCCACCTTGAACCTCCCGTGACGGTCGCGCCGCACGGGCAGGTTGAAATCGGCATTGCGCCGCACCTGCGAGCTGTCGATTCCGCACGACGAATCCCGCCGGTAGACATAACAGTTCCGGCACCCCTCGCTGACCTTGTGGCATCCATGCCACGGATTCCACGTTATCGACATTCCTGCAGAGATTATTTTTTCTTCTCCCGGCCGTGTTCCTGTCAGAACGCGGCGAAACGGTCGTCACGAACCTCGACCGCAGCCAGGCACTCCATCTCGACCAGCCATGTCGGGCGGCATACCGGTGCGAGAACCATCACATACGGCAACTCGGGAAAACGTTCGGCAAACATCCGCTCGACGAGTGTCCGGTCGCCCGAATCGCGCAGATAAACTATCGCCGATTCGATGTCCGACATCCGGGCTCCGGCCTCGGCCAGCAGAGCTTCGATGTTCGCCCACATGCGCAGCACCTGCCCCCTGACATCGCCGACATGCAGCACCTCACCACGATGGTCGATGCTGGCCGTCCCCGAGATAAAGACATGACGCCGGTCACCGTATGAAACCGCTGTCCCGCGCTCGAAGGTCACCCCGTAATCGGATGTCCGGCTCAACATCCTGCGGGCATGCAGATATGTTGTCTGCCCGGCCGCCAGTCCCTTGACGGCATAGGCATCGAGCGTCACCAGCGAACCCTGTACGGAGTTGCCGCCCTCGATTCCGGTACTGGCTATGTAGTGGGTTTCGGATGTCAGCCCGCAGGAGTCAAAATATTCGCGGCGCGCCCGCACCAGCCCTCCGTAATTGTTGTCCACGTCGCGCACGAAGAACCATGTCCGGATACAGTCGTCCGTCAGCCGGCAACCGTGCTGCGCCAACTTCCCGACATATTTTTCGATCAGGCATCGGCTCTGCGCCCCGCTGTCGCAACCGGCCGGACCATCGGCTCCGAACCACAGATGTTCGTACGCTCCGTGTATGAGTGATTCGCCGTGCCGTTCGGCACCTTCGACCAGCCACAGCCACAGCGCCACTTTCGAACCGTCGAGCGGCGCCTGCTGGATGGCCGACAGTCGCCGGCCGCAAAAACGTTCGGGCAACTCGGACACCTGATTGACGGCATCGCTCAGGAACCACCGTCCGAACATCACCTCGGCCCCGTCGCACCCCAACACACCGACCGCCTCGTCAAACGACCGCCGGATCGATTCCAACTGCTGTGAGAAGGATCCGCGCAACGAAGTGCGGATCATGATATTGTATTCGGCCACGCCGCCCTGCGGTGCGAAATGCACCGCCCGGACTTCGCCGCAGCCGTTATCTGTTTTCAAGTTATACGATTCCATAGGATGTAAAATTATACATTTTCGGCCAGACAAAAAAATTTTGCACCCCCGATAAATCACATGCTGCAGATTTACCGACATGCTATTGCCTGACCTGCCCCTCCTCGCAAAACAGTAAAGGCATCCGCCGGCTGTACGGATGCCTTCACTGTTTTCATAGGGGCCGCATCACAGGCAGCCCTGCCCGCGGTTACTCGTCCGCCTTCATAGTCTCCTGCCAAACGGCCGTACGCAGCGTACCGGCATTGTCATCGCCGTCATAGTCCCAGTACATGAGACCCTTCATGCCCAGGTCAAGCGCCCACTGTGCCTTGATGGCTATACTCTTCGGGTTGTCGTAGCCGCAATAGTAGTTGCCCTTGTAAGTCACGTAGGGGACCGAAGCCTCCTCGTCCCAGTTGTCGATCTTGTAATCCTTCTTGTCGAGCTGGATTATATCCTTGTAATCGATCGCGGTAGGCGACACGTCGAACGAATGGCGGCCATAGAACGGAATACCCAGAACAAGTTTCGAAGTCGAGACGCCCGCCTCGATATATGCATTCACAGCGCGTTCGCAATCCCAATAGCAGTCGGGGTCACGCAGCGCCGACTGGTGCTGCGGAGCGCTTGCTATATCGTACGTCATGATATTCACATAGTCGACATATGGATCTACCGCCGCCACGTCGATATATTTGCGGCCGCCGCCCTCGATATCCTGCACATCCTTGACGTAACCGGCATATGTCAGCAGATAACGCGTACCGAGTGTCTCGCGGAGCTGTTTCATAAGCAGCGTGAAGTTTTCGACATCGACCTCGGGATCACACTTGTGACCGCTCCACGACAGCCCCGGGAACTCCCAGTCGATATCTATACCGTCAATGCCCCACGATGCGCAGAACGTACGGCAATCCTCGGCAAATGCCTTGCGATAGGCATCCGACTTGGCAAGGTCGGAGAAGCCGCCGCCCTGCGAGTTGTCGGAATTCGACACCGTATGGGTGAATGACAACGATATCTTCAATTCGGGATGCGATCTTTTCAGATTTACGATCTCGCGGAAACGCGACTCGTCACCCTGAAGCTTGAAGCCTTCGTAAACACCGTTCTTCATGTACAGCTCGGCAAAACCGTAGTTGATGTTGGTGAAATAGTCCGGATCGGGCGTTGCCTTCCCGTAATAGGTTACATAGGCCACTACGACCCGTCCGTCGACTCTTTCGCCGCTCATCCTGAGACGTTCGCCCGTATGCACAGGCAATGATCATTGAAACAAGTAAAATTCTTTTCATAGTTAATCAGTTAGGTTAGTTAAAAATTTATGTTGTGTAGAAAAAAATTGGTTGGTCAACGTTCACGCGCGGTTACCTTTTCGTGCCGCGCACCGGTGATCTCGTCGGGCGAGAGGTCGATCGGACCGGAGATGAATTCCGGAATGTTGTACGACTGCATCAGCTTGCCGTAATATGCAGGATCGCGCTGCGGCAGCAGGAACGGTTTTCCGAACCGGCCGGCCGTATCGACATGCGCTATGTACGGACGGGTATGCAGGCCGTCGATGCGGCGCGACGAGAAGACCACCCACCGCGAGGTGCTGCTCCACGAGTGGTAACTTTCGGTATCGTCGCTGTTGATCTCGTCCACCGGCCGCAACTCACCGCTCTGCAGATCAATCAGCCACAGGTCGGCATCCTTGTGCCAAATCGTAAAGTTGCCGAAATCCGAACGGGTCACCAGGAGCCACCGGCCGTCATAGGACGGACGCGGGAATGAGACACTTCCGCCATTACCGTCCCAGAGGGTATCGATCTTCTGCCCGACCTCACCCGTCTCGGGATCGAAATCGATGCTGCACAGCGAATATTTTATGTCGGTCAGCACGGGGAGGGTCGAGGCGTCGGCCGAACAGAAATACAACTTCCGTCCGTCGGCCGAGAAGACCGGGAAGGTCTCGAAGCGTGCCGTATCGGCCAGTATGGGATAGATGTTCAGTTCGCCGGTGCGGGTATCGTATATCACAACGTCCGAGCGCAGGTCGTAAACCTCGAGAATCTGCTTCGGGTCACTGTGGAATGTCTGACGGATGTCGTTGACCGAGTAGGCAATGTAGCGGCCCGACGGATGCCAGTAGGGATATACGCACGATACGCCGGTCTGATCGGTTTTCGTATCGAGCAGCCGCACGTCATCGTTCTGCGAGAGTATCGTACCGCCTCCGTTTCCGCGGATATGGAACTGCATGTTGCCGACGTCGGTTTTGGCGAACGAATGGCAGTTCAGGCACGACCCGGCGATGAGCGAATTCTCCATGAGGGTATGCTCACGCCATTCGGACAGCGGACGGTAGTAGATACCCATTCCGGCATAGAGCTCGTACCCGGGATCGATCCGACGGTAGCAGATACCGTAATCGATCGAATCGCGGCTGACATGGACGGTAAACGGAGCATAATCGGTGTGCACACCGTCGGCCGTTATCCCCACGCTGAAGCGCAGCGAGTCAGCCCCGCCGACCATCCTGCGCCACTTGCGGATCGGGATGCGGATTCCCTTTCGGCCCGAAAACTTCACCTGTGAGCGGCCGTTGTCGACCGTCACCTCGATCTTCGAACAGGGCACCGCCGCATCGAAATTGAGCGGGGCGATATTGACCGGTATGGTCACCGACGAATAGTCCGGAAAAACCGGCGGCAGTTCGCTGCTGGTCCGTTGTTCCGACGGCCCGCAACCGAATGCCAGCGCCATCGCTCCGACCAGCACAAGGCTCCTGTATATATTCACACGTTTCATCTGCTTCAGAATTTTACGAAATTGGTGTAGTACCAGTAAGTGTTGCCCCAATCCTCCTTCAAGGCTTCGGGGTTGTTGCCCGACATGTTGAAGGCGCGGATATATTGTTCGAGGCGGTTGATCGTACTGCGGTTGATGTTGCTCGGCAGCGTCGAATAGTCGAGCCGTTTGATTCGGCAGATCATCACGAAGGCCTCCTCGTAGCATCGCGGCAACCCCTGCGCCGGAATGATCAGATGGTCGGCAAAACCGTCGATATCCTTCAGCAACATGCAGTAGGACATCAGGTAGTTGTAGACCGGCCGGTTATCGGGATGCTGGTGCAGCATTATCTCAAGCATTCCGCCCAACTGCGTCGACACGAAGGCGAAGTTCTCGGTCGGCTGCATCCGCCGCAGGCTGCCGTAAACCGGATTGGCGTCAACCGCACCATCCTGCTCCATCAATTCGAGCAGCTGTTTTGCCCAACCACGGTAGAACAGCGTCTGTTTCATGATATTCAGATATTTGCGGGCGACCTCCGTACGACCCGCTATCATGTTGGTTTCGGCCAGCCGTCCGACGAAATATATTCCGCGCTGGTGGTCGGGAATCGAAGCCATCGACTCGTAGGCATAATGCTGTGCCTCGTTGATGAACCCCAGCCGGTAAAGCACCTCGCCCGAGAACAATACATCCTGATCGTAGGGCATGAACAGACCCGCCGGCCCGTGCTGCTCGAAGTCGAATGTCCGCGCTCCGGTCTGATCCGTCACGGCCAGCGCCAGATTGACGCATATCAGTCCGGCCTGAGTATCTGGAGTTTTACGCTCGGCCCGCGCAATGACATCATCCCACCGTCCATAATGTGTCAGGTAGTAGTAACGCATCACATCCTCGTCGAGCGCATTGTAATGTTTCGACAACAGGCTGCCGCTCGCCACGATGGCCGCCACGGCAACCACGGCCTCGAACCACGGCCTATACCAGCGCCCGAGCAACAGCGGGATCACCGTTACCACGACCGTAGCGCCCCACACCTTCAGGAAATCCTGAACCGGGATCTCGGCGAAATAGAAATATGTCCCGCCGGTGACCATCGACTCGAAATATCTCTGCCACGGCACGGCTACCCACACGACGGCAATTATCGCCACGGCCGCTGCCGCACCGACGAAGACCTCCCAACGGCGTCGTTCGGCCGCGACCGCCTCCACGATCACCACCATCAGCCACGTTACCGCCGCCGTACCGCCCAGCAACAGCCATACGGCCGGTATCGCAAGGGCTGTCACCGCGCCCCGCAGCCAGCTCTTGCCGACTGCCGACACGGCAACCGCCAGCCACACGGCTCCGGCCAGCGCCACGAGTCCCGACAGGGTATAATTCTCGTCGCACAGCAAGACCCAGTATATAATCGGCGGCACGAAGCTCAATGTCCAGAGCATATCGCCCCCCAGTCTGCGCATTATCCGTTGCACACCCTGCTGCAGCGCCAGCAACAGCAGCGCCACAAGTGCTCCGCCGACCAGCGGCCAGTGATAGAACTGCGTGATGAACCGCGCAATGTAATCCGACATACCGCCCACACGCATGACCGTATCGACCATATAGTCGCCGTTCCACAGGAACATTTGGTTACCTTCGATATAGAGCAGGTGTCCGGCATAGCCGAATGCGAAAAACACCCATGCTCCGACCGTCAATGCCGCAGGCAGTATCCAATGCAGATATTTGAGTATTCGTTTCATTCAGAAAAATTCTCCTTGTATTCGAACTTCTCGGCCGGTGCATCGAAATAGATGTCGGACAGAGAGTGTGTATCGTACACCTCCGGCGAGGCATACAGTTCGGGTATGTTGAACGACTTGAGAGTCGTAAGATATCTGCGGGGATCGCGCTGCGGCAGCACGAACGGTTCGCCGACCTCACCTTCGGGCGAGACATAGGCGATATACGGACGGCCGTAGACACGGTCATCGCGCTTCGAGGCGAAGGCCACCCATCGCGAGTTGCTGCCCCACGAATGGTACGAATCGGAATATCGGCCGTTCACCTGCGGCAACGAATCGATCATGCCGCTCCGCAGGTCCAGCATCCACAGGTCTGTTTCGCGGTGCCAGATCGGGAAAGTGCCGTAGTCCGAGACCGTCATCAGCAGGAAGCGGCCGTCGGGCGAGCACTTCGGGAATGAAACCGATTTTCCGGCCGCCGTCGCGTCGAACACCACCCGCACACTGTCGCCAAGCCGGCCCGCCTCCGAGTCGAAATCAATCGCGCAAAGGTCGTAATGCATCCTGAATGTACTGTCGGGCTGCGGCAACGCCTTCGCACGGCAGAAATAGATCGTCTCTCCGTCTGGCGAGAAGCAGGGGAATGTCTCCTGGAACTCCGGCCCGCTGACGCACGGGGAGTCGCTCACCGTACAGCCGGCAAAGTCGACAAGTATCAGGTCGCTCTCCGTGTCGTAAACCTCCATCCGTTCGTTGCCCATCGAGTGCAGCATCGGGATGATCTCGGCCGTCGTGAAGATCCCGTAACGGCCCGACCGTTCTATTTCGCCGTAGACGGCTGCCGACGTGCGGTCGGTCGCGGTATTGACCTTGCGCAGCTCCCCGTCGAACGAATAGACCGTACCACCGCCCTTGCCGCGCACGTGCATGAATGTGGCAGGTTTCTCGGCCCGATTCGACGTATGACAGTTGATGCAGGCCCGATCGACCACATTGTTATCGCCAAGGATGCGCTCATCAAAACCTGTCAGGTCGCGTTCGACGATCTGCAGCATGTTCCAAACCTCATAAGCCGGTTCGATCAGACGGTAGCTCATGTAGCGGTCTATCGGCTCGTCGGCAATGACCCACTGCAGGCTGCGCCAGCCGCGATCCTCCTTTCCGAACCGCGCCCGCACATACACCTCCACCGTATCGCCGCGTTCGGCCGCGAGCATCTCGCGCCACCGTTTCTCGGGGAAGCGCATCAGTTCGCCACGGCGTTCGAAAGTCCACTCGCTGCGGCCCTTTACGGTCACCGAGATCCGGTCGGCACTGTCGATCCGGAAGTTGAGCGGCGCGATGTTGTACGGTATCGTCGCCCGGCTGTAGTCCGGGAACATCGGCGGCAGCGACGGCACCTGGCGGTACCCGACCTCACTGCTGCACGAAGCCAGAAACGCTACAAAGAATATTATATATAACGATCTCAACATCACTTTATCTGCGCATAGTAGTAATAAAACCAATAACTGTCGCCGAACCTCTCCATCAACTGGCGCCCATCTCCTCCGGCACGTTCGTATGCCGCCAGATAATCGAGGCATTCGGCATATGTCGCCTCGCTGACCCCGTAACGCACATACTGCTCCACGGCATCGGGTTCGGCTCCCAGGCACATTACCAGCGCCTGTTCATAATATTTCGGGATACCCGCACGGGCGGCATCGGCGAAACAATAACGGTCGTAATCGGCCTTGAACCGTCGCATGTCCTTGTTTAGCAGATGGTAGCACATCAGGTAGTCGCGGGCCATACGGTTCGAGGGGTTCGACTCGAGCAGGTTGTACAGCGACCGGAACCAGTCGTTCGGCGAAAACAGGGTATCGCTCCGCGACAGCAGCGAACGCTTCACTGCAACCTCGGGCTGCGCCGACAACAACTCCTCATCGGCCAGCAACCGTCTCCGTTCTGCCGCCCAGCGGCGGTGGAACAATCCATATTCGAGCTGGCGCAGGAACTTGTCGGCCAACTCGTAATCGCCCGCTATGATCGCAATCTCGGCCAGCCGCCGGGCCACGCGCGACGACCGCTGACGAGGCGTAAAGGTCATAGCCAGCATCGCCGTATGCTGTGCCTGCGCCAGATCGCCCATCTCGATCTGCGCGTCGCAGCCTGCCATGGCATATATATATCCCGACTTCTCGTTGATGGCCAGCAGCAGCGCATTCGAAGCCGGTTGGTAATACTTCATCAACTCGTCACCCAGACGCCCTTCGCGGGCCAGCGCCAGATCGGTATAGTACGAACCGACATAACTCTTATAGTCCCAGTTCCGGTCAGCCGCCGCCAACACCCGATCCCAACGGTTGAAGTAGGCCTCCGACGACATGCGGAGCATATATTCGGTCCGGGCATCGAATCCCGTCCACAGCATCCCAGCCAATGCCGCCGCCGTCACGGCATACCCTATCCAAGCCTTCAGCCGCACCACGGCCGCCCCGAACAGAATCGCCACAAGCAATGCCGCCTCGGTTGCCAGATAGCACCACATATTCTGCAACATGTACCCTTCGATGAGCGGATAGAAGAGTGCCTGCTCCGCCGTCAGCAGGAAGCATGAGTGCAACAAAACGGGTACAGCCGCCGCAACGGCCAAGACGATGATAGCCTGCCACCACTCCCGTTTTGACACCAATACCGTTGCGGCCGCAACGGTAAACAACAGATAGTGCGCACCGACCAGCAGATACACTACAACCGTCAGCACCAACGCCGCCACTAACCGCCAGGCCGCATTACCAATCCGGGCCCAGCCGGCAGCTGTCCACATTGCCGCCGCAGCACCGAGAGTCATTGCCAAAGGGTATTCGACATGGCAGTTCAGGGCCCACTCCGCCGCTGTCGGCAACAGTGCCCATATCCATGCTGCATTCCGACCGGCGCCCATCCTCCGCAATAGCGATACCCCTCCGCGCCACAGCAGCAGCAACACCAGAGTGAGCAGCGTTGCCCCGCCTCCTATCACCATGTAAAACTGCGTCAGGAAATCACCCAACGGCACGGTCAGCCAAGCCGGCCGTTCGAAAACCGCCAGCCACGCCGCCCGATCGGCCACCCACAACGTCAGCTGCTCCTTGGTGTACAGCGTATAGGGCGCAACGAAAAAGAACCAGCACCAGCAGACAACGAAAAAGAGCGCCACACCAAGCAGCGTCCATCGATCAATCCGTCCGGGCTGTTTATCCATCGTACTTCGTGTCATTGTTTTCGTTCATTCCGCCGTTCAGGCTTCCACTTGTCAATTCCGGCCGCCTTCAATCGTGCCAGACGGGCCTCATCCATTCCGCGTTCGGCTATCATGTACAGGAAACCGCCCAGCGAATTGGGATTGCGTTCGATCAGCGCCATGGTCACCGAATCGGCTTCGGCATAAACTCTGTCAAGACATTCCGCAAGCGAATCCGCTATCTGCGGATCATCCTGCTCAGCCTTCTCCCGACGCAGCATCATGGCCCGTTCGCCGCAATCGCTCATGGTCCGTTTCCACAAGGCAAGCTCCTCGTTCAAAGGCGTACCGGAACCGTTGCTGATACTATCTATGGTCACCTGCAATGTTCCAGGTTCGACCACGATCAGCAGCCGTTCGAAGGGGACATTGGCCTTGCGCGAGATTGTGATATCGCACACTCTCACCGGATCGGCCTTCACCTCGAAGCTGAACTTTCCGTCCCGCACGACCGTCGAATCGACCTCTTCGGCCACCGGATACGGTTGTGGCACCAGATATACGTTGAACCCTTCGCACCCGGCCGGGGCCGTACCCGTAATGGTCATACGGGGAGCATTGCCACACCCGACTGCGAAAAGCATACTCAACGACAGATATATCGTTTTTTTGATCAATTCAGGAACATTCATCTTGACAAATATAACGGATTTGCGCATATAATCGCGCACAAAAGCTAAAAAATAGAACCGTCCGACACCGACCACTGTATCCATACTAATAAAAAACGCGCTCTTTGTCCTCATGGCTGCGTCATGTGATAAGTCGCGTGTCAGGAACCGATCGAATCGACGGCTGCATAAACGACGTTCACCTGCCGACGGAATATGCGACAGGAGAGAAACGCCGATAAAACAGAATTTGATCGATATGACAGAGAAAAATGGGGACGATTCCACGTGGGAACCGTCCCCACTCTCTGAAAAAAGGACTATTGGATTGTTTTACAACAATCTTTATTTGGCTTCATAAACAGCTCGCCAACCGGAATCCTCCCAGTCAGCACCGGGAGATACCGTCGGATGGTAAACCGTCAGATACTGATCCGTCAACGTCAGGATATAGAACGAGTTGCTGCTGCCCTGCCCCAGGTCGTCATACTGACCGCCGATCAGAGGCACGGTCGTATTGAGCAGACCGAGCGACTCCTCCGGACCCGAATGCGTGAATTCGAATGTACCTTCACCGTTCTGGGTACCGTCAGCCTTGTATGTGGTCAGCTTGTTGCCATCGACTTCGAATACCATGGTCTGGTCGCCCGCAGTCTCATAGGTCACGGCTCCCCACCAGGTAATACCGGCAAACGATTCGGGAGTATAGCCTGCCGAAGCATATTTCCAGTAACCGTGAGCGCACATGTCGCACACTGCAGCAAGGCCCTGACGGAATCCCCAGGTCTTCTTGGCGGTCATGTCGGTCTTGTCCACAGCGCCGGTCAGGAAGCCCATCCACTCGTCGAAGACGTTGGTGACGGTAACCTGAACGGGGATCGACGAAACGATCGCATTGTTCGAAACTGCCGTATAATATATATCGTAAACTCCGTTGGCCTCCATTACCACGATCTTGTCATCGGTCTGGAAGGTCTTGTTGCCCACGTGCCATACACCGCCGATCTCCGGACGGTTGTTCTTCAGATGGATGTACTGGTCGCCCTCGATTGCGTCAGCCGAATTGGGATAAGGCTGGGTCACCTCGAGTGCCGCCGTCAACTCCTCGGGCGTGATGGGTGCACCGGCATTGGTGACATATTTGTCGCGCAGTTCGTCATCCTCGATCGGGGTACATGCTCCCGACAGCAGAAGAAGCGCGCCCAAAACAAAACAATATTTTACGTTTTTCATGATTCTCTTCGTTTTGACTGTTTGTTAACGATTTACATTTTCGCCCAATCGATAAACATTGCCGATTGATCCCATCCGGGGTTCTGCTCCAGAACACCGTTCGACAGGTCGATTTCGTCCTGCGGGATGGGCCAGTAGCCTTCCGTTGCCTTCAGACGGGCCTTGTAGTCATAGTTGACCATCGGAACGACCTGAGCTGCATTGATCACGTCGAAACCGGTCTGTTTGTTGAGGGCATCACCGGCCTCCTCGAGCGACGGTCCAGACCAGCGGAGCAGGTCCCACCAGCGCTGAGATTCGAATGCCAGCTCCCAACGGCGTTCGTTCTTGATGGCATCGAGCGAGTAGGCTACCGGAGCCAGGTGCGAACGTGCACGTACGCGGTTCAGACCCGTAGCATCCTCCTTCAGCTCCGACTGCATCAGCAGTACGTCGGCGAAACGGATGTGGATCAGATCCTGGATCTGGATCAGCTGGTTCGAAGTGTAGGTCGTGATATCGGGATATGCCTGCAGTCCGAAGGCATAGATACCGCCCATCTGTTCGTTGTAGCTGTTGATGTTGATGTACTTCTTCTGGAAGTAGCCGGTCTGTTCGAAATAGCGGTACGATACCGTATAGTCAGGTTCATTGGGATCGAGCTTGCGGTCCAGCAGCACGTTGGTCTTGTCCTCGGGATCGTAGGCCTTGTACGACCAGATCGAACCGGTCAGACGCGGATCTTCGGTATAACCGTCCAGATACTCCTGCTGTGCCGACCATGTTTTCCACTCCTCGACCATGGCGGGAGATACCGGACCGGCTCCCCAACCCGTACCGAACGGATAGCTCTGAGTCTTGTCAACGTTGTCACCCGAAGGCGAATAGAACTGTGCACAGGTATTCGACCACCACGTATAGGTCCAGTTCGATTTCAGGTTGTGCTTGTTGGCGAACAGGGTCTCGATGCACGAATTGCCGGCCCAGCTCAGGTTATTCTCCGTAACATAGTTGTAACGCAGACTCTCGTCGTTGTTGTTTGTCCACGAGTTCGAATATGCCCAGATATTGCGCTGGTCGCCTACCAGGTCATGTCCCGAATTGTTGACGCAGTCGTCGATCCAATCGATAACCATGCTCTTGGTGATTCCGCCCGGGAGTTCGCTCTGTGCGTAGCGGCCCGTATAGAACAGGAAGACACGTGCCATCAGGGCCTCAGCCGCATACTTGGTAGCATGACCGGCCATGTTCGAACCGTAGAGATAGATGGCGTCGGGCAGCAGTTCGATAGCCTGCTTCAGGTCGGCACCGATCAATTCATATACATCCTCAACCGAAGCGCGCGGAATGTTCGTATTGTCGGTCGTCGTACGCAGGGGCACACCGCCGAACATGCGCACCAGTTCGTAGTAAGCCATTGCACGCAGGAAGTAAGCCTCACCGAAGTGACGGTCGCGCGACTCCTGAGTCCACTCGGTCACACGGTCCATCGAAGCGATTGCCTGATTGGCGTGGTTGATCAGCGTATAGCAGCGGCTCCACAGGCCCGACAAACCGTTCAGGTTGTCCTTGTACATGAGGAAGTTGGTAGCGCAGTTGCCCGAGTATGAGAGGTTGCCGCCGAGGCACTCGTCACCGGCCAGCTGCGAGAAGTAGAATTCCGACGAGGTTTCAGGAGATTCGAAAAGCAGTTTGGCATAGATACCGGTCAGCATTTCATCGGCCTCCTGTTCGGTCGACGGGAAGTTTTCATTTGTTTTTTCCGTCAGAATACGGGTATCGAGGAAACTCTCGCAACTGGCGAAGAGTACCGCAACCGACAATATATATAATATCTTTTTCATTGATTTGCCTGTTTATCCTAGTTAAACTTGATGTTCAAACCGATCATATAGGTTCGAGCGCTCGGATAGTAGCCCAGGTCGATACCGGATGCCCAACCGTAATCGCTGCCGTAACCGATTTCGGGATCCATGCCCGAGTAGCCGGTGAAGGTGTAGAGATTCTGCGCCGAGAAGTAGACGCGAAGCTGTCCGAACGGAATTTTCGGGAAGAACTTCTTGAAGTCGAAGCCTACGGTTATATTCTTGATCTTCAGGTAATCGCCGTCTTCCATGTAGATGGTCGAGATACGGTTCCAGTTCGAGCTGGAGGCACTCGACAGACGAGGCATCGTATTCGAGGTGCCTTCACCGTGCCAGCGGGCATAGATATCGGTGGTGAAGTTGCTCAGCGGAGATGCCGTGAAGTCGCGGTAGCACTTCAGGATCTGGTGGCCGAACGCACCGTAGGTCGTTACGCCCAGGTCGATACCCTTCCAGCCGATGTTGAACGAGAAGCCCATGGTAACATCAGGATTCGGGTCGCCGATCATCGTACGGTCATTGGCATCGATCGTACCGCTGTTGTCAACATCGCGCCAGATCACATCGCCCGGAGCGGTGTTGTCACCGTTGAGTTTTGCACCGGTGTATGCATCGATCTGCGCCTGGTTCTGGAATATACCGTCGCTGATATATCCGTAGAAGTATCCGATAGGACGGCCTACCGATGCGCGGAAGCACTCTTCGGCACCCTCCCAGAATACGCTGCCCGGACCGTGGATGATACCGTCGGCATTGTCGATGCGGGTAATGCGGTTGCGGTTGTAAGCGAGGTTCAGGTCTACGCCGTACCAGAAGTCCTTGCCAACGTTGTCGTTCCAATGCAGGCCCAACTCTATACCGGAGTTCTTAACCTCGCCACCGTTGATCGAAGGAGCATTTGCGCCCCACGACATCAGCACCGGAGGAGTTACCAGCCAGTCCTTGGTCAGCTTGCGGTACCAGTCGAACTCAACCTTGAAGCGGCTGTTGAAGAACTGTGCGTCGACACCGATATTGAGCTGTTCGGAAGTCTCCCATTTCAGATCGGGATTGAGCACCTTGTATGCGTACGAGCCCGACGAAACGACGTCCATGCTGTCGCCGAACGTATAACCGCCGTAACCCTGGTTTGTCGTAATGGTAGCGATCCACTGGTTTCCGGTGACGTTGCAGTTACCGTTCTGGCCCCACGATGCGCGGAGTTTCAGCAAGTCGATACCGCGGACGCCCTCCATGAACGGCTCGTTCGAGATAACCCAACCGGCCGATACCGACGGGAAGTAACCCCAGCGGTTGCCCGGAGCGAAGACTGACGAACCGTCGGCACGCATGATAACCGTTGCCATGTAGCGCTCCTTGAAGTTGTAGTTCAAACGGGCAAAGAACGATGCGATAGCACCTTCGCCGCTCGGCGATCCGGAAGGCTTCGGCACATTCGAAGTACGGTTTGCGTTGCTCAGGTATGCGTGTTCAAGGTCGTTGAACTGAAGTTCGGAGTTGGATGCCGACATGCTTTCGCCGTAGCCCCATCTTTCAACCGACTGGCCGACCAGCACGTCGATCGCGTGGTTGTCCTGAACCGTAAACTTGTAGTTAATGGTGTTGTCCCAGGTCCAGCGGTTGTAGACCGACATCGACTGGGTTACAGAATTGATTTCACCGCTGTCGCTTTCGGTCAGCTTGTCGTGCTGCGGGGTGAACGAACGGTAGCTCGATGCGCCCATCATGTAACCGACCTGAGTACGGATCAACAGGTCGCGGATCGGCTGCAGCACTGCATAGAAACTGGTCTGCAGGTAGTGCGACTTGCTGCGGTTCTGGTTCGCCGTCCAGTCGAGGCTGGCGAGCGGGTTGCTGTTCGAACCGTTGGCGATATCCCAGTTGTAGCCGTCGGCCTTCTGGTCCTCCCACAGGTAGTAGTCGCCTTCGGAGTTGTAGACATGCATCAGCGGGCTGCGTATGAGAGCCGTACGGAGGTGGTTCCAGTAGATACCGCCCGTCGAGAACGAACCCTTCTGGAACGAGTAGCGGTAGTTCAGGGTTTCACCCACGCGCAACAGATCGAGGTCGCCGCGCTTGAGCACGACATTGTCGGTATTGATACGCAGGTTCCAGCGCGACAGGGTCGGCATCGCATTGGGCACACCGATCGTAGCGCGCTGCTGCGACCATCCCAGACCGATCGAATAGGTCGAACGTTCCGTACCGCCCGTGATGTTGAGCGTATGGCTCTGAATGGGGGCGTTTTCGTTCTGCATCTCCTTCAACCAGTTGGTTCCTTTCCAAGCGCCCGAACGAACAGCCTCGAGATCCTTTGCGGGGATGTAGGTCTCCCACGAGTAGGGTTCCAGACCATCCATCACGCGGCTTTCGTCGATGATGTTCATGTACTCCTGAGCGGTGAGCACGTTTGGAATCTTGTACAGATTCTGGATGCCGTAATAAGCGTCATATGAGACTTCGCCCGTACCGGCCTTACCCTTCTTGGTAGTGATCAATATGACACCGTTTGCTGCGCGGGCGCCGTAGATTGCAGCCGAAGCCGCATCCTTCAGCACGTCGATCGATTCGATATCGGCAGCATTCAGCGACGAGAGACTACCATTGGGCACGCCGTCCACAACATAAAGCGGCGCATAATCGCCCACGGTACCCATATACCGCGAATATTGACCTTGAAACCTTGATCGAGGAAACCGCCATTCTGGGTGATGTTAACGCCCGGGGTTTTGCTCTGGAGAGCTCCGAGGGGATTGACCGTATTCATCTTGGCAATATCGTCGCCCTTGACCTGTACGGTTGCACCCGTAAAGAGTTTCTTTTTCTGGACGCCGTAGCCCACGACCACCACATCTTCGATGACGGCCGAATCCTCTTCGAGGACGATTCGCACCGAACCTGCGCCAGTTACGGTGACCTCTTTCGGAATATAACCGATAAACGAGCACTGGAGAACGCTTCCTACCGGCACGGTAAGAGTGAATTCGCCGTTCATGTCCGTAGCTGTGGCATTGTAGGTACCTTTTTCTACAACGTTCACGCCGGGCATCGGGTTGGAATCCGTGCCGACAACTGTACCTTTAATGGTCACATTTTGACCATAAGCACATAAGCCCAGCCCTAAAAACAAAATAGTTAGCCATTTTTTCATAGACTTTTTGCTTTAATAGATAATTAAAAATATGTATGTATGTTGTGTGTACGGGACTTGTATTACGGAAATAGACATTTAGGTTGGTTTGGGTATTTCAGTTTTAAAGTCCGGTGTAAAATTACATTTATTTTTATAAACAACAAAACTTGAGCGATATTTTTTGCATAAAAAACGCGATCAGACAGGGCTTTTTGCGTGGTTTCCGCGGCTACTGCCGGCATCCGCAACGGCGGGTCCAACGGTGGTCAACATGGCCCCGGCGGCGGGTAACATGGCTCCGGCGGCGGCTGGACGCGATTGATTCGAAATCATGCGGCACAGCATCTGCACCCTCCGCCTTCGTTCCGTAAGCCGACCGGAAAATAAAAAAAGTTTATTTTTAAATTTTTTAATAAATATCCTTGCCAAAAGTTGCTCGGTTCGATCAAACATCATAACTTTGTCCCGTCGAATTTACTGTATTCACTTGTTCATGGAGCCAAACCTGTCTGCAAATACCCAATGGGACGGACTGCCGATGCCTCGCCGGATATGGGCTATCGTAGCCGTGGCTTTCGGTGTGTCGGTATCGGTCCTCGACGGTTCGATAGCCAATGTAGCGCTGCCCACAATAGCTTCGCAGCTCGGCGTATCGGCTGCCGACTCGATATGGGTCGTAAACGGATACCAGCTCGCCATAATGGTCACCCTGCTCTCATTCTCGGCCCTCGGCGACATTATCGGATACAGAAATATATATATAGGAGGTCTCACCCTCTTCACCGTCTCGTCCGTCGCCTGCGCACTCTCCGGCTCACTGACCACGCTCGTCATCTCGCGTGCCGCACAGGGTATCGGTGCCGCAGCAATAACCAGCGTAAATACAACCCTGATCCGCGTAATATATCCGCGAAACCGCCTCGGCCGAGGCATGGGCATCAACGCCACCGTAGTTGCAATCTCGGCTGTAGCCGGCCCGTCGCTCGCTTCGGCCGTACTGTCGGTCGGCGAATGGCCCTGGCTGTTCATCATAAACATTCCCGTCGGACTGATCGCCATCACATTCAGCTCGATCTATCTGCCAAAGAATCCGCCCACAACCGTAATCCGCAAGTTCGACTGGCGTGACGGGATATTCAACGCCCTGATCTTCGGACTGTTGATATTCACCATCGAAGGCGCTTCGCACGGCCTCAGCGTAGTCACGATAATCACGCTGGCCGCCATGACAATCATTGCCGGTTCGCTCTTCGTACGCAACCAGCTCCACAAACAATATCCGGTTCTGCCGTTCGACCTGCTGCGGATCCCCATATTCTCGCTTTCGATCTGCACATCGATCTGCTCTTTCACGGCACAGATGCTTGCTCTGGTGTCGTTGCCGTTCATGCTGCAGCACCAGTTGGGATATACCGAGGTCGAAACGGGCCTGTTGCTCACCGCATGGCCGGCCGTGATCATCGTCGTCGCGCCGCTTGCCGGAATCCTCATCGAGCGCATCCATGCCGGCATCCTCGGCGGCGTGGGGCTGACGGTAATGACCGCAGGGCTTGTAGCATTGTTGCTGCTGCCCGACAATCCGTCGCATTTCGATATCGTATGGCGGCTGGCCCTGTGCGGAGGCGGATTCGGGTTGTTCCAGTCGCCAAACAACAGTGTCATGATAGCATCGGCGCCGCAGTCCCGCAGCGGAAGTGCAAGCGGCATGCTTGCTACGGCACGCTTGATAGGTCAGACGGCCGGTGCGGCAATGGTAGCACTCTTTCTGCACATGTTTCCGGCCAACAGCAACCACATCGCCCTGGCCACAGCAGCGGCCTTTGCCCTGACGGGATCGATACTGAGTTTCTCCCGCCGCAAACTGCCTCTTCCAGAAGGCCTGAGACACACCCACCAGTATCATTGACGCAGAAAATAAGCTGAGCATCAGGATAATGCCTCGGGCATACCGACTCATGCCACGGAGGCCCCCGAATTATGGCACGTCACCACCGACCCGGTGCAGCCCGTCCGATTGGCATACCCCAACCTGATGCAGCCCGTCCGGCCAATTAAGCCGGCAATATGGCTCATCTGACACTCTTTTCAACCCATGATACGCACCTCAACGACACGGGAGACAGTCTCTTCAAACAATTTTGCTCGTTTTATACGGATTTCGATTCGCAATCAATTCGAAAAAGACACATTTCAGCTGCAACGAGCTTCCGTCCCCTGCAAAACTGAATATACCCACAGATCCGCCAATGTTAGCCCAGCGTATAACAACATAAAAATCAACTACTAAAAATTTTATTGCAATAAATTTCCCGCAAAATTTGGCATATTCTATTTTTTAGTCTATCTTTGTTTCGTTTCATAACCGGTACACCCCGACAAGGTGCGAAAACAAAACCGGTTGGGAGCAGACAAACGATTTCACTGTCTCGGCGGCCAACGGGGGGGGGTGCAATGACAAGCGACCAATAGCTGGTTGCCGGCAGGCGGACAGACAACGAGACGGACAACGGCATACAGCTGACAGACTGACGAACAACGGGTGGACAGGTGCGTAACATGATAACGTGACAACAGGATCGCGGGCACCGGCATGACCGGCGAACCGATACCATCGCAACCATACGCCCCGGCTACCGGAACCTGAACTTGAACCGCAACCGCACGATGACAGACAAACTACCGGCAAAGAACTACAACTGACAGACTACACACAACTACCAAAAATAATTAGGATTTCACACACTTCATCTATTTCAATTATCTATCATAGAGGCTGATAAGGTTAGATAGTATTAGGTAAGTTTAGTTGGAATATTTGTTAGCGATTCGGGCAGCAGTGATGCTCCCCGAATTTTTTTTATACGGCCGCTGCCCCTATGGGCGTCTTTAGAAATACAAAAAACAACATCTGGTCGCCCCTCCGGATACGGCTGCCTCAACGGCGCCCCAAAAACAATACAATTATGAAGGCAACTCCAAACAGACCTGCCTACAACTTATATGGCAACACCTCCCGTAAACCATCCGCACTGTAACACCTACCCACCCGGCCAGATACACATAAAACAAACGGGCGGGACCGTTACCGATCCCGCCCGTACAGCACATACAATTGCCCCGTCACTATTCAGCGTACAGCAGATATGGACGGCGCTGCTCCTTGAACTTTGCCACGTCATCAGCCCACATGGCCTTGATCTCGTTGGCACTCGCACCATCCTCGATCATATCGCGCACGTAACGCACACCGATCAGCAGTTCGAAGAACGAGCGGAAGAAATAATCATCCATATGCAGATTGCGGTAGGCATCGATCACATACTCCAGATTGATACCCTTGGCCCAGATCTCCTCGTCGGGAATCTGCGACAGGTCGCGGCCCCAGCACAGACGGTCGAGCTGCGGCGGGAACTTCGCCCCGGGAATGCTGCGCGGCGTGAACGAGAAGTCGTAACCGATCATGTTCGGGTGGCCGTACACCATGAACGGCTTGTCGGTTCCGCGGCCGAGGCTCACCGGCGTAGCCTCGAAGTAGCAGGTCGACGGATAGAGATAGATCGCCTTCATGTTGGGCAGGTTGGGCGACGGTGCTATCGGAAGCTGGTACTTGGTCTGGTGAGTATAGTTGAGGCACGTGATGACGGTCACGTCACACTGCCGGCCGTCGGTCAGCCATTTCTCGCCGTTGGCCATCAGGGCCAGCTCGCCGAGCGTCATGCCGTGAACAACCGGTATCGGAAGCCACCCCACCCCGGACTTGTATTTCATGTCGAGGATCGGGCCGTCGACATAGAAGCCGTTGGGATTCGGGCGGTCGAGGATTACAACCTTCTTGCCCTTCTCGGCGCAGACATCCAGCAGGCGTGTCATGGTGACATAATAGGTATAGAAACGCAGTCCCACATCCTGAATGTCGACCACCAGGACATCGAACGTATTCATATCCTCGTCGCTCGGGCGCTGCGAACGGCCGTCGTACAGCGAACGGATCGGAATACCCGTCTTCTCGTCGACCGAACTCGAAACATGTTCGCCGGCATCGGCCGATCCGCGGAAACCGTGTTCGGGGGCGAAGATACCTGTTACGTCGATTCCGTCGTCGTGCATCATGTCGACCACGTGGCGGTCACCGACCATACCCGTATGATTCGAGAGCACAGCCACGCGCTTGCCCTTCAGCAGGGGATAATACTGATCGGTACGTTCGGCGCCAACGACCACCTCCTGTGACTTTTTCTCGGCAGCACCGTCCAGCGGCGACGCAACGAGCGCCGTCGGAAGCATGAGCGATGCCATGAACAGAACAATCTGATTGAATCTCATAAGATGAAGCTATTTTGGTTAGTAAGTAAACTTGTGTTTCGGAAAGACAATAATATGTAATTTTTCGCAAATGTGCAACAATCCGCCTTTTTTTGGTTACATTTGCATCAACACTCAACAAAACTACAACTACCGTCATGAGAAACCTTATTCTATCTATCCTTCTGGTTGGATTCTGCACCGCGGCACCGGCCAGGAAACCTCAGATCCCGACCGTGTGCCCCGACAAGGATGAGCTCAACATCGCATTCTTCACCGACATACATGTCACTCCGGGCAACCGGATGGATTCGGCAATGCGTGTGGCCGTCAAGGAGGTCAACTCGCTGCCTTACGACATGGTTGTCATTTCGGGCGACCTCTGCAACATGGGCAGCGACAAGGAGCTCGAAAATGTCAAGGAGATCGTTTCGGGCTTCAACAAGCCTCTCCTTATAACGGCCGGAAACCACGAAACTACATGGTCCGAGAGCGCCTTCGCCACATACGGGAAACTCTTCCACGAACAGGGCCGAGTAGCTATGCGTGCCGGGAACTACCTTTTCATCGGTTACCAGAGCGGCCCGTACATGAAGATGGCCGAGGGTACGATCCGCCCCGAGGACATTCTCTGGATCGAGCAGACGATGCGCAACGCCCGTCCTACGGACCGCATAGTCAGCGTCTGCCACTACCCGCTCTCCAACGACCTCTCGAACCGTGACCAGATCACCGCACTGCTGCGCAAGTACGGCGCAAAAATGACCCTCTGCGGACATTACCACCAGCTCCGCCTCAACAACTACGACTCGATCCCGGGTGTCATGGGACGCGCCCTCCAGATGGGCGGCGGGAAGAATACCACTTACGGATACAATGTCCTGCGGCTGGCCAACGACTCGATATACATGTCCGAGAAGATCCTCGGCCAGGAGCCCGTCGAGCGGTTCCGCTGCAAGCAGGGATACTCCGAAGAGCTGGGCAAACTGCCCGTTGATCCTCCGGTTCCGCCGCTCGATTTCGAGAAGACCGGCGCACAACTCATCCTCGAGGATACCGCCTCGATCTTCACCGGCGTGGCCGTGAACGGTCCCGTAATCTACTACGGCAACTCGGTCGGATACCTCCACGCTGTCAACACCCTCACCGGAAAGACTCTCTGGAGCCATCGTTTCGGCAATTCGGTCTATTCTACCCCGATATACAGCGACGGTATCGTGATAGCAGGTTCGTCCGACTGCTCGCTCAACGCCTTCCGCGCCTCTGACGGCAAGAAACTCTGGAGCATCAAGACCAAATCGCCCGTCATCGGCGACGGAACCGTCAGCGACGGCGTAATCTACACCGGTCTCGGCAGCGGACGCTTCGCAGCCGTCGACATCAAGAGCGGCCGGATAATCTGGGAGTTCCAGTGCGGAGACGGGCAGGCACAGGGTGCCCCGACGGTAGCCGAAGGCCGCGTGGTATTCGGAGCATGGGCAACCTATCTCTACTGCCTCGACGCGGCGACCGGCGAGTTGTTATGGAAATGGAACAACGGTGGCGGCAACAAACTCTTCTCGCCGGGCAACGTCGTTCCGCGAATTGCCAACGGCAAGGTCTTCATCGTGGCCCCTGACCGCTATTTCACGGCCATCGACCTCGAAACCGGAAAGCAGTTGTGGCGTTCGAATGCCTACCGCGTGCGCGAAACTACCGGTATCAGCAACGACTCTTCGCTCATCTACGCCAAGACGATGGACGGACAGCTGCTGGCCGTCGAGAGTGCTCCGAATGAATATACCGAACGTTTCGTCACGGATGCCGGTTGGGGCTACGACCACAATCCGTGTCCGATACTCGACGTCGACGGCATTGTCTACATGGCCAACCGCATGGGTGAGGTTGCGGCCTTCACCGAGGACGGCAAGATGATCTGGCGTGCGAAATTCGGCAACTCGGCCACCAACAAGATTGTCACAGACGATCAGGGCAGTGTCTACATTACGCTCATCGAGGGCAAGATCTACCGGATCAAGTAGCGCGGCCTGCGGCTGGAGCGGCGGCGAGGAACGGTGTGTCTGAAAAAGGAGAGTTCAGCAACGTGCCATTACACGAGGCTGCGCCGCACGAGCAAAGCACATATACTGAATCCGAATAATTGAATTATCGGGCGGGACCAACCAAGGTTCCGTCCGATTTTCATTTTGCAGCCTTGTTTTCATATTTAATCCGGGAGGGGAGCAGAACTCACTGCGGCGGCCGGCAGGGCTATGTATAAAGTTTTCAACATTTCAACAGCTTATTATTCACATATGCAAATAATTGAATACAAGAAAATAAACTGACAGCCTGCACTGCTTCCACTGCGGTTATGAACAGCATTCGACAACTTTATCATCAGAATTATCAACCGCCACGGCGCCCTCCGGAAGCGCTCAAAAAAAACGCTTCTCAAAAACGTTCCGTCCCATTCCCGCACACAATCCCTGCACACACCATCTCACCGGAATGCCATCTGACTACCCCGCCCCAGCATCTCGCGCACACAAAAAAAACCGGATGCCGGCAAAACCATCTCACCGACATCCGATCAATTACGTTAACGACAAACGCTCTGTCCCAACCGAGCTACCGTAAACAGCACCGCCACAAACGGCCCATCTACACATAACCAACGCACTGACATTCGCAGCGTTCAGCCGCCATCCCGCCTACCGCCGTCCCTTGCGGCAGCGCGGATCCTTGCGATAAATCTTGTCATCCAACGCCACGAGCGGCCGGCGCTCGATATCCGTCCGGAGACCGCTCTTGAGATCGATCGCATACAGCAGTTCGAAATCGAGCTGCTTGCGCGCCAGGTCGGCCCGACGGACCTTTACATGCACCTTGTCGCCCAACGTCATACGGCGGTTCGAAGTCTGTCCGATAACTGCATACAGCGCCTCGTCGAAACGGTAGACATCGTCGCGCATCTCCTTCAGCGATACCATACCCTCGATATGCAGGTCGTCCAGCTCGACATAAATACCCCACTCCGTAAGGCTCGAAATATGACCGTCGAACTCCTGTCCGATCTTGTCGGACATATACTCGACCATCTTGTACTTGATCGACGACCGTTCGGCTTCGGCCGCTATAACCTCGCGTTCGGAGGCATGCTCGCACAGCTTCTCGTAGGCAGCCTTGTCCGGAGACTTCGCACCGGCCAGATACCCCGCCAGCAACCGGTGAACCATCATGTCCGGATAACGGCGTATGGGCGAGGTGAAGTGGGTATAATAGGGGAATGCCAGACCGTAATGGCCGATATTGTCTGTCGTATAGTATGCCTTGGCCATCGTCCGCACGGCAAGCGTCGAGATGACATTCTCCTCGACACGACCCTTGATCTTTTCCATCAGACGGTTCATCGCCTTGGCCACGGCCTTGCCCTTGTCGGCCTTGAAGAAGTACCCGAAGCGCAGGATGAAACTCTGGAAACGCAACAGCTTGTCACTGTTCGGTTCGTCATGCACACGGTAGACCATCGTCCTCTGGCCCGACTTGCCGCGCTTGCGGCCGACGAACTCCGCAACCTGACGGTTGGCCAGCAGCATGAACTCCTCGATCAGCTGGTTGGCCTCCTTCTGCTCCTTGAAGTAGACGCCCAGCGGTTTGCCCTTCTCGTCGAGGCGGAACTTGGCCTCCTTGCGGGCAAAGCTGATCGCACCGTTGCGGAAACGCTGCGCACGCATCTTCTGTGCCAGGCGGTTGAGTGTCAGGATCTCCTCCTTCAGGTCGCCCTCGCCGGTCTCGATCACCTGCTGAGCCTCCTCGTATGTAAAGCGGCGGTCGGAGTAGATCACCGTCCGGCCGAACCAGCGGTTATGTATCGTCAGATCCTCGTCGATCTCGAACACCGCCGAGAAGCAAAGCGACTCCTCGTGCGGACGCAGCGAGCAGAGCTCATTCGAAAGGCGTTCGGGCAGCATCGGTACGGTACGGTCTACGAGATATACCGACGTACCGCGCTCCTCGGCCTCGCTGTCGACCACATCGCCCGGGTGAACGTAATGGGTCACGTCGGCGATATGCACGCCAACCTCCCAAAGGCCGTCAGCAACCTTGCGGATCGAGAGTGCATCGTCGAAATCCTTGGCATCGGCCGGGTCGATCGTGAATGTAGTGATGTTGCGGAAATCCCGACGCTCGGCATAATCCTTTGCCGTGATCTCGCCCGGAATTGCCTCGGCAGCCTGCTCGACCTCCTTTTCGAACTTGTAGGGCAGGTCGTATTCGGCCAGTATGGCGTGCATTTCGGTATCGTTGTCGCCCGTCATGCCCAGCACCTCGCGGATCTCGCCTACGGGGCTCTTGCTGCCCTCGGTCCAGTCGACCACATGTACGATCACCTTGGCATTGTCCTGCAGGTCGGGATACGAACGCTTCGAAACATATATGTCCATCGGAACCTTGCGCGAGTCGACCTTCACAAAGATCTGGTGCTCGCTCACCTGGGCCGTCCCCACATACCCTTTCGGATTGCGTTCGACAACCTGCGTGATCTCACCCTCGAGTCCTCCGAGCCGCCCCTTGCGCATCACGGCAACCTTCACTCGGTCGCCGTTCAGGGCATTGTGCGTATTGCGCTGGTGGACGTATATGTCATCCTCCAGCCCCTCGACCTTGACGTAGATCGCTCCCGACGAGACCATATCGGCCACTCCCTCATACTCGGGCAGCGACCGCTGGCTCAACCGGTATTTCCTGTCGGCCCCCAGCTCGACCGTGCCCTCCGACACCATCGACCGCAAAATTGCTGCCGTCTCGTTACGGCCGTCGCGATCCGCTCCGCCCGAAACCGCCGCCAGGCTCTTCAACGTAAACTTGCGCCCCGGTTCCGAACGCAATACATTCATGATTATGGCCGAGCGTTCCCGTCCTGAGCCATGTTTGGAACCGCCCTGGTTCCGTTTCTCTTTCGTTGACATATCAATATGCTTGTTTTAAATCTCATTAACTGTTTTCATCGCCAGCGCCGTCATCTGAACCATTCCGTAGAACAGCGCCCGTTCGTTCGGACAGAAGTGCGGGCTGTGCTGCAACCCCGACTCCATCGGCGACCGGTCGGCGCTGTCGACGCCCTCCGCACCGGCACCCAGCCTGTAAAACAACGACGCATAATGCTGACTGTAAAACCCGAAATCCTCGGACGTAGTGCGCATATCGAGGTCGACAATCCGGTCTGCGCCCCAGATCTCCGCCACGCATGAGCGGCCCAGAGCAGTCAGCGCACGGTCATTGACCACCGTCGGATAGCCGTGGCTTATATCGGTTTCGATCTCGACGCCCCACTCCCGGCCTGCCGCCTCTGCCGCAGCGATGATTCCGCCGTGCAGCGACCGCCGCAGGGTCTCGTCGAACGTGCGCAGGGTCCCTTCCATCCGCACCTCGTCCGGCACGACATTCGTCGCCCCGTCGGCCACCACGCGCCCAACCGACAGCACCACCGGTGATGCCGGCGTATCGGTCTCATCGGCCATACGCCTCAGCTCCAGCACAAGCCGTGCCGCCGCCGGAACCGGATCGCGCAACAGGTGACGCATTGCGCCGTGGCCTCCGACACCCTTCACCCGGAACCTCAACTCATCGCTGGCGGCCATGTAACACCCTTCGCGGAATCCGAAACTCCCGACCGGAAGCCCGACGTCGACATGTTCGCCGATCACGGCCGCAACGTTATATCCTTCGAACGGATTTTCGGCCAGGACGAGCGATGCCCCGCCCGGATTCCGCTCCTCGCCGGGCTGGAAAAGCCCCAGGATCCGCCCGCCGAAACGGTGCCGGTTTGCCGACAGGATCTTCAGTACCCCCATCAACACAGCCGTATGCATGTCGTGGCCGCAGGCGTGCATCACACCCTCGTTTCTCGACCGCCACGGCACATCGACCTGTTCGTGCACCGGCAGTGCATCGATATCCGCACGCAGCACAACCGTCTGCCCGCTCCCGTTCGAGGCCGTTCCCCCGATCTCAACGAGCGTTCCTGTCCCTGCCACCGGCTGCCACGACATGCCGGCCTCATCCAGCAGGCCGCGAATATAATCCGCCGTCCGGTATTCGTGATACGACAGTTCAGGATCGGCATGCAAATGGCGGCGCACCCCGACCGTCTCGTTTTCGAGTGCCGAAGCCGCCTCAATGATCCATCCGCAATCCATATTCCCAAACATTTCCATCAGAATACCGCCTTCACTATACGAGCCACATTGTCGGTCTTGCCCATCGAGTAGAAGTGAACAACGGGGAGGCCCGCCGCCTTCAAGCCGGCAGCCTGCATCGTTGCCCATTCAATACCCACCTCGCGGACCGCCCTGTTGTCACGGCAGCGCGACACCTCGTCAACCAGAGCCTGCGGCAGGTCGACATGGAAGGTCTGCGGCAACAGAGTCAGATGCGCCACGGTCGAGATAGGCTTGATTCCCGGCACGATCGGCACCGAGATTCCCGCCGCACGGCAGCGTTCGATGAACGACAGTATCCGCTCGTTGTCGAAGCACATCTGCGTAACGATATAATCAGCCCCCGCCTCGACCTTGCGTTTCAGGTTCTGCAGGTCGACCTCCGGATTGGCCGCCTCGGCATGCTTCTCGGGATAGCCTGCCACTCCGATGCAGAACTGCGAATGGTGGCACTCCTCCACCTCGCCGTCGACGAACTCGCCACGGTTCATCGCCGCGATCTGTGCAACCAGACCGTCGGCATGGGCATGACCCTCCGGATGGGGCGTAAACCGTTTCTCGCCCTGACGGCTGTCACCGCGCAGAGCAAGCACATTCTCGATCCCCAGGAAATCCATGTCGATCAGCGAATCCTCGATATCGTAGCGCGACACGCCGCCGCAAATCAGGTGCGGAACCGCCTCGATGCCGTAGCGCCGCATGATGGCCGCCGAGATGCCGACCGTTCCGGGCCGGCGGCGTACAATATGCCGCTCAAGAAGCCCGTTCTCGCGCTCAACGAGTTTCACATCCTCGCGGTGGCAGGTCACGTTGATATAGGCCGGATCGTACTCCACAAGCGTATCGATCGCCGAGAAGACCCCCTGTGTCCCGTCGCCCTTGAGCGGTGGAAGCAGTTCGAATGTGAACCGGGCCCGTCCAGACCGTTCCGCTTCGTTTATCAGTTCGATGACTTTCATCTCATTTATATGTTTATTCCTTTTCTATGATCCGTTTTCTACCCTTTTAAAGGTTTCGCGGCATGATCCGCCGGATATCATCCTCCGTCAGGCCGCGCCGACGCGCATAATCCGCAACCTGCTCATCGTCGACCGTCCCCACGGCAAAGTACCGTGCATCACGATCGGCAACGATCATCCCGCACAGCGCCTCGCCCGGATCGATCATCCAGTTGTCGGTCAGACGCATCGATGTCGTCCGTTCGATGCTCAGCAGCTCGAATACCTCTCGCTTGAGCGAATGGTCGGGCGTAGCCGGATATCCGAACGCATACCGAAGGCCCTGGTAACGACCCTCGATAATATCCGCCGGCCGGGCTTCGGTATCCGTACCCTCATAGCCCCACATCTCGCGCCGCACGAACAGGTGCATCATCTCGGCGAAGGCCTCCGTCAACCGGTCGGCCAGCAGCTTAGAGAGTATGGCGTTGTAGTCGTCGCCCGAATCGCGGAACGACTTTTCCAGCTCCTTCAGCCCCGCACCCGCCGTCAGGGCGAACACCCCGACATGGTCTGTTGCGCCCGTATCGGCCTGCACGACATAGTCGGCTACCGACAACGATTCGGGCTCCTCGGCCCGCTGGCTGCGCAACTGAGCCATCACCACACGTTTGCCGTGACGATCGGTAATCTCTATATCATCCCCGCGGCCCACAGCCTCGAAGATTCCCACTACACCCTCCAGCCGCAGCGAACGCTTCCGCTTGATGCGCTCGAGCAGCGCCAGGGCATCGGAATGAAGCTTGCGGGCCTGTTCGCCGTATTTGGCATCATCGAGAATCTCGGGATAACGGCCCTTGAGCCCCCATGCCGGGAAGAAGAAGTTCCAGTCGATGAACGGTTCCACCTGCTCGATATCGATATCATGCAGCACCAGCCGTCCGACATGCGCCGCCGGAACGATATCCTCGACACGTTTCACATGACGGCGGGCCCGGGCCTCGGCCAACGTCAGGAGATTCCGACGCTCCAGACCTCGTTCGAAATCCTCGCGCAACCGTGCCTGCTCACGCCGCACCTCTGCGATATATGCTTCCCGACCGTCGCCCATCAACCGCGACAGTATTCGGGCATTGTCCGAGGCATCGCGGCTGCGGATCACCACTCCCGAATACTCCGGCGCCATCTTGACCGCCGTATGCATGTCCGAAGTGGTTGCGCCGCCAACGACAACCGGTATCCTGCAGCCCCGCGACTCCAGTTCGCGAAGCACACGTATCATCTCCTCGAGCGACGGGGTGATCAGGCCGCTCAGCCCTATGGCATCGGCACCGCAGGCGATCGCCTCATCGACAATCCGGTTGCACTCGACCATCACACCCAGGTCGCGCACATCATAGCCGTTGCACGACAGCACAACCGATACGATATTCTTACCTATATCGTGGACATCGCCCTTGACCGTCGCCATCACCACACGCCCTGCGCTGTGGGACACATGCGACATCCCCTGCTCGATATATGGCGTCAGCACACCCACGGCACGTTTCATGACGCGGGCGCTCTTGACCACCTGCGGCAGGAACATCTTACCCTCACCGAACAGTTTCCCGACCTGCTCCATGGCCGGCATCAGCATCCGGTCGATCACTGCAAGGGGCGATCCCAACGACCGGTAGGCCTCCATGGCATCCTCCTCGATGAAGTCCGTTATTCCCTTGAGCATCGCATGCGAGATGCGCTCCTGCAACGAACCCTTGCGCCATTCATCGGCATGTAGGTCGTGCTGCGCCGCCTGCGGCTTTACCCCTGCCGCAAAGGCCGTCAGCCGTTCGGCAGCATCCGGACGGCGCGCCAGAACAACATCCTCGACATGTTCAAGCATCTCGGGGTCGATATCCGAATAGATCTGCAGCATCGCCGGATTGACGATACCCATATCCATTCCGGCCTGGCAGGCGTGATAAAGGAAACTCGAATGCATCGCCTCGCGGACGGCATTGTTGCCCCGGAAGGCGAACGAAAGGTTGCTCACCCCGCCGCTCACCTTGACATGCGGCAGGTTTGTCTTGATCCAGCGCACCGCCTCGATGAAATCCAGCCCGTAACGGTCATGCTCCTCGATTCCCGTGGCCACGGCCAGCACATTCGGGTCGATAATTATATCCTCGGCCGGAAACTTCTCCTCGGCCAGTATATCAAATGCACGCTTTGCCACCTCGATCTTGCGGGCCAGCGTATCGGCCTGCCCGCGCTCGTCGAAGAGCATAACCACTGCCGCCGCACCGTAACGGTGCACCAGCCGCGCCTTGCGCCGGAACTCCTCCTCACCCTCCTTGAGCGAGATCGAATTCACTACGCTTTTGCCCTGCACGCACCGCAGACCAGCCTCCAGCACGTTCCAACGCGACGAATCGATCATCACCGGCACACGCGCTATCTCGGGTTCCGACGCCACAAGGTTCAGGAAACGGGTCATCGCCTCCTCGGCGTCGATCAGACCGTCATCCATGCAGACATCTATGATCTGCGCCCCGGCCTCGACCTGCGCCCGCGCAACCGACAACGCCTCGTCGAAATTCCCCTCGCGGATCAGCCGTGCGAATTTCGCCGAACCCGCCACATTGGTCCGCTCGCCTATGTTTATGAAGTTGGCCTCGGGCGTCACCACCAACCGCTCCAGTCCGCTCAGCGCCGTCTGATGGCGCGGCTCGGGCAGCGGCCGCGGGGAGTACTTCCCGACAATCTTCGACAGTTCGGATATATGTTCGGGCGTGGTGCCGCAGCAACCGCCCACGATATTCAGCAACCCGCGGCGCAGGAACTCCTCGATGTCGGCCGCAAAGGCCGCCGGAGTCTCGTCGTAACCACCCATGACGTTCGGCAGGCCGGCATTCGGGTGCGCCGAAACACGGCATTCGGCTACCGACGCCAGCCGCTCGATATACGGGAGCATCTGCCGGGCACCGTAAGCGCAGTTCAACCCGACGGTCAGCAGGGGGGCATGCGCCACCGAGGTATAGAAAGCCTCGACCGTCTGCCCCGACAGCGTCCTGCCGCTGGCATCGGCCAGCGTCCCCGAAACCATCACCGGAATATCCCGTCCCAGCTCCTCGCACAACTCCGCGACGGCAAACAGCGCCGCCTTGGCATTCAGCGTATCGAAGACCGTCTCGATGAGCAGGATGTCGGCACCGCCATCGATCAGTCCCCGCGCCTGCTCGGCATAGGCCACCGCAAGCGCCTCGAATGTGACCTCGCGGGCCGCAGGATCGTTCACATCGGCCGAAACCGATGCCGTACGGTTCGTCGGGCCCATCGACCCAGCCACCAGGCGCGGTTTCGAAGTATCCACAGCCGTAAACCGGTCGGCAGCCTCACGCGCTATGGCAGCCGCCGCACGGTTGATCCGGTAAACATACCCGCCCAACCCGTAATCGGCCAGCGAAACCGCATTGGCATTGAAACTGTCGGTTGTGATGATGTCGGCACCGGCCTTCAGGTACTCCTCGTGTATTTCACGTATGACATCGGGGCGGGTCAGCACCAGCAGGTCGTTGCAACCCTTCAAGGGGCGCTCCCAGCTGCCGAACTCCTCGCCGCGATAGGCCGCCTCATCAAGCCCGTACCGCTGCACCATTGTTCCCAGACCGCCGTCGAGCAACAGTATACGCTCCGACAGCAGACGTTCAATATCAGATCTTTTCATAAGTTTTTTCAGAATTATTTGCCCGTTTCAATCTCGAACAGCTTGGGCCAGTTCTTGCCCGTAACGAACAGCCGCCCGCCCTCGGCATCATAGGCAATACCGTTCAGCACGTCGGTCGACGAATCGATATCCGAATCCGAAAGCAAACCCGTCAGGTCGACATACCCGGTCACCATGCCATTGCCCGGGTCGATCATCACGATCTGGTTCGTCAGGTAGACGTTCGCCCATATCCGGCCGTCGATCCACTCCAGTTCGTTGAGCATCGAGAGCGCCCGGCCGTCGAATGTCACGGCAATCGTCCCGCGGCGCTCAAAGGTCTCCGGGTCTATCCTGTAAATCTTGTCCGTACCGTCACTCATGTAGAGCCACTCGCCGTCGGTGGTCAGTCCCCAACCCTCACCGCGATAATCGAACGTTTTCAATAGTTTCAGTGTCGCGGCGTCATAGACATAGGCCCGCTCCTCCTGCCACGTCAGCATGTATATCAGCGAATCAAGCGCCACGGCCCCCTCACCGAAGTCCGATGCCGGAAGCGACAGGCTCCGTTCGGCCAAACCATCTTCCAACCGCACACGCATCAACCGCGAATGGCCGTACTCGCCGGTACTCTCCCACAGCGAACCGTCGTACCAGAAGAGTCCCTGGGTATACGACGTGCGGGAGTGGGGATATGTATTCTTGATGATATACGGGACCTCTTCAGGGCGAATTATTGTCGTTGCGGCGGCAGCATCTGCCGATTTTGCGGACCGTCGTGCCGCGCCTCCCCCGCATGCGAACAGGAGTGACAGGCACATTATCGAAAGGGTGATTCTCATATCGATACAATAATATAAACAACAATCAGGCAAAGTTACGAATTCTTGCCAAAGAATCGGAAATATTGGGATTAAAATTCGATTAACCGGATATCCGGACCAACCGTAGGCCGGATATTGAGTGGATAGACCGTGGGGCCGCGGGCAATAAAATCAAACGTTGCCCGAGAGAGCGATTTGGTCACACAATAAGATTATTATCAGCAGATTATCCATCCTGGAATATCACATTCAGATTGGTCCGCACCGCAAAAGCCACACTATTTCGCATAAAAAAGATTGAGATTCCGGCCCAAAAGTTTGCAGAATTAGAAATTCTTATCTACTTTTGCTCTCCCGAAAAGGAACAATGCTGTTGTAGCTCAGTGGTAGAGCACTTCCTTGGTAAGGAAGAGGTCACGAGTTCAAGCCTCGTCAACAGCTCTGGTCATGAAGCGGTTGCAGAGATGCAGCCGCTTTTTTTGTGTTAAGGCAACGACCCGTACCGGACAGGGTACGCGCTGTCCGGCTTGTTCCTCCAACATACAAATCACAATCGGCAGCCGCGTAACGCTGACTGCCGATTGTGATTGCAGCGGGAAATTCTTCCCTCTCCCTTCAAATTCGTATTCGGAAACCCTCTCTACTACTTCGCCTCAGCAGCAAAAGCAGCCTCACCGCGGTCGAGGAACTCGAGGAAGTGATCGATGTTCAGGTCGTAGCTGTGAGATGCCAGGGCACGGCCTTCGCCATCAAGTATAATATAATAGGGCTGCGCCACGATACCGTAACGCTCATAGGCCAGGTTCGAGTTGACCGCTCCGATCGTCTTGAGGGTCTTCCCTTTGGCAGTCGTCACCCACTGATCCTCCGGCAGGCGGGTCTTGTCATCGCCGAACAGGGCAAGCAGTACGAAATCCTCGTTCAGACGCTTCAGTATGCGCTCGTCCGACCATACCCGCTCCTCCATCTCACGGCAGCTGACGCATCCGCGCCCCGTGAAGTCGAGAAATACCGGCTTGCCCGTCGCACGCGCTGCCTCCATAGCCTCCTCATAGACGAAATATCCGCTCAGGCCGTGCGGCAGATGGAGAATATCGCTGTGCGTCGGTTTGCTGCCGTCAGGGACCACTGCCGCAGCAGCCGGCTGCTGAGCGACTCCCGCCCGCAGTACGAAATCCTGCGACTCCATCGGCGGCAGATACCCCGACAAAGCCTTCAGCGGTGCACCCCACATGCCCGGAATCATATAGACCACGAACGTGAAGACGCAGATCGACAAGGCCAGCCGCGGTACGGTGACATGTTTCACCTCGCTGTCATGCGCAAACCGCAGCTTGCCGAGCAGGTAGAAGCCCAGCATCGTGAATATCACGATCCAGATCGCGAGATATATCTCACGGTCGAGCAGGCCCCAGTGGTATGTCTGGTCGGCCACGCTGAGGAACTTGAATCCGAGTGCGAGTTCGATGAAGCCCAGGACGACCTTGACAGAGTTGAGCCATCCGCCGCTCTTGGGAAGCTTCTGCATCATCGACGGGAAGAGCGCGAAGAGCACGAAAGGCAGCGCAAAGACCACCGAGAAGACCAGCATGGTCAGGATCGGGCTCCAGAAATTATAGGATGAGGATACGGCTTCGATCACCGCACCGCTCACAATTGGGCCGGTGCAGGAGAACGACACCAATACCAGCGTCAGTGCCAGGAAAAAGACTCCGAGCAGGCCACGCCGGTCGGCATTCTTGTCGCTCTGGTTGACCCACGAACTGGGCAGCGTGATCTCGAACGCCCCGAAGAACGAGGCTGCAAAGACCATGAACACAAGGAAGAATATCAGGTTCGGGAGCCAGTGCGTAGCCAGCCAGTTGAAAATGTCGGCCGTAACGGTATCTCCGCCCAACAGCCTCGTAATCACTATAAGAGCGGCTATCGGGAGCGTATAGAGCGCCACGATGAAGACGCCGTACATCAGGGCACGGAAGCGTCCGTTGGCACCGCCCTTTACGAAGAACGACACCGTCATCGGGATCATCGGGAAGACGCACGGTGTCAGCAGTGCCGCCAGGGCCCAGCCGGCCGCAGCCAACAGGATTCCCCACAACGAACGGCCGCTGCCGTTTGCCGTCTCACTCGCAGCATTGTCTGCCGCAGCTTCAACCGCTGCCCCGTCTGCCGGAGCTGCCGCAGCATCCGATGTTCCCAGCGCGACACTCAACTCCTCCTCCTGCGGCGGCATGCAACTGCGGTCATCGCAGGCCGAATACTCCACCGTAACGTTTACGGTGGCCGACGGTGCAAGCAGTTCAACCCGCTGCGTAAATGTCACCTGACCGTCCCACGTTCCGATCTCCATACCGAACAGGTCGTCATAGGCACGATGCGGTTCCTTGTCGGCCGTCACCCCGCCGACCGTCCGGCAGGCATCCGATTCGGCGACAGCGATCCGAGTCGGGTTCAACGAGTTGTCATACGGTCCGAAATCGTATATGTGCCACCCGCGATCGATCATGGCCGACACCTTCACGTCGTACACCGTACTGTCAACGCGCTCGGCCTTTATTGACCACATCACGGGCGAAGGCTGAGCCGAAGCCGTTGCGGCGAATGCGAGCAGCGACAGCAGGAGTATTCCAAATTTCTTAATATTCATCATATCGTTATCTCAAGTTTTTCATTTCAACGTGCACAAAGATAATACATTTATCGTTTCCGCCACAATTTTTCGACAGCCTCTGTCCGGGAGCATTGCTCCAGCCCCAACACTCTCCTTGCAAAAAACGGGGCACGGCCCCCTAACGCCGTGCCCCGACCTACATCTGTCTGGCAAATAGATTATGACTGTAGTTTGTTATTCGAACGCCTCCCGCACTACGATATCGTCTACGCAGAAGTATGCCGGAGTATTCATCCCGTACGCCCCGACATCGCTGCTCTGGCAGTTGAACACGATCCGGTTCACCGCCCCGAGCGACGACAGGTCGAATTTCTGCCATCCCGTAACAATGCCTCCGGAATCGGCCGTCCGGAAATCGGCCAGGCAGATCTGAACAGTGCCGGTCTCCGAACCATCACGGTCGAATCCCGTCGCCGTCACCACGAAGTAATCCTTGTCCTCGTAGGTGAATTTCTTGGCCATGTTGTCTCCCTGGGCCATTGACAGATATGTATAGGTGGCATTCGAGATGTAGCAATGGTCGATCACTCGTTCCGTCTCCACGTCCTCAAAGTACAGCACCGGACGCTTGTCGCTGCTGTAAGCCGTAGGTTCGGCATCGCAGTAACCGTTCGCAACGGCAAACGTCGCCGATCCATCATGGCCGCCCTTGCCGGTCGTGCCGTCCTTGAAATAGACGCTGCACTGGTTCAGGTAACCGGCCGTGGCCATGTCGTTCCACTGCGAAATGGCAAAACCGCCGTTCCAGAACTCGTATTCTCCGCCATAGGAGGGATTCTCGACGCGGTTGATCCCGAAATAGAGCCCCGACGCCTCATCCAGATATCCGGTGAACTGCCCGCCTTCGCCCGTGTAGGCCGAGTAGAGATTACCGCCGTAGGAGGTCGGGCCGGCAAGATACTTCGCCGCAACATCCTCGAAGCCGACCGTTACGCTCTTATACTCGGTCAGGGCGTTTACCGACAGTGTCTTGGTATATTGTTTCCCGGGTTCGAGCAGTTTGCCGCCGACACTGAACTCCTTGCCGCCGCGATCGGTCACAACCTCAACCTTGGCCATGCCGTCAGTCAGGTCGGCCGCGTTGACAACCATGTAAACCGTCGCCGAACCACGCGATTCGAGCGTCACGCCATCGCCCAGCGAAACCTCGGCACTGTTGTAGGCGGCACCTTCGACAGCGGCACCCATGGCATCGGCCTTTCGGCCCATCGTAACCGCTCCGGTCGCAAGGTCAATAACCGATTCGCCGGTCAGCCACGTCCCCTCCGATGCCGTCAGCCGCACCTTGCGCAGCACGAAAGCCTCGCCGGTCGTGTTGCTGACCGTGAATTTCATAAGTGCAAAGGCATGTTCGAATGCAAAATTCACGTCAATTCCGGCAACCTGCTTGTCGGCGGCATCCTCCGGCAAAGCGACCTCGGTATGGGCATACAGGAAATCGTACGCTGCAACATGGTCGCTGTTGTCGACACCCGTCTGGTTCTGTACCTGCGGCAGCGTGAATGCCACGGATTCATATTTGGTATTGGCCTTCACGTTGTCCGAATATGGATAGTAGGCATAGAAGTTATGCACATCGTACGCCGTATTCCAGCCCCAGCGGCCGGTAGCAGCCTACACGTCGGCATTATAGTAATTCCCCAGCGTGAAGGTGGCCGCCGAACTGCCTGCTCCGGCATCCACGCGGTAGGCCATATTGACGATCGGGTTGTTATAGAACCTGCTGTCAGGTACTGCCGCCAGGCTCCACTCGTAATATGCCTCGGGCGAGAATACACCTATCTGGTCATCGGCCGACCAAACCACATTGCGGCCGGCAAGCGACGTACGGCTTTCGGCCGTTCCGTCGGCCCCGGCTCCCGAAATCCGTGGCTCAACCACGATACAGTTCTCAGGCAGCCCGGAGGACTCTCCCGCAATCGTGAAATCTTCATCTTCAAAGCGATCGGAACATCCGGACGCGATCAATGCCGCAGCCGCCACGATCAGCGAATATATCTTTTTGTTCATTTTTTGCATTTTTTACTGTTAATACTCAGTCTGATTAGGACGCCGCCGCTACAATGAGCCGCCATCCTCCCAACCTTCGACACCGCTGCCCGAAACCGGCGTCCTGGACAGCGAAACCGATACTGCACCGGCTATTTCGGTAGATATTTCATTGAAAGTCGGATATTTCGTATCGACCTGATAGACCGGATTGTATATCTTGATGAAGTCTACGGCAAGCAATTTCTTAGGCGAATCGGCACGGTCGATATCGAACTTGTTGGTGCTGGCCGTATCGCTGTCGCCGTTGATCACGGTCTTGTAGTCGGCCGTAAAGGTATCGGCATAGCCGTATCCGCAACTCAACTCGTACATCGTCGGCATCTCGATCTTGCGACCCGAGAAGGTCAGCGTCGTGATGTCGGTGTAGAGCGCCGGCCATTTCGACGTTCCCTTGGTCATGGTGCCGCTGCCACCCTTGTTGTCGCTCCATGTGATCAGAGACGCGGCATCTGCCGGCTTGGTGTATGTGATCTCGTAATCGGCTATCGTGCTCTCGGCATCGTACAGGTCACCCTTCAGTTCGAACCACTCGTCATCGGGCAGGCCGTTTCCGTTGGCATCGAACGACACCATTACCGCACCGGGCTCGTTGGCCGTCGCGAAGGCGTTGCCGCGAACCACGAAGTCCGTACCGTTCCAGTTGATCACCGAGTGGTCGAACTGGAAAACAATATAGCCGCCGAACATGCCCAGCGTGACCGGCGAACCGTATTTGCCCACGATCGAATTGGCATTTGCCAGCGACGAATAGGACGACAGTCCGTACTGGCCCGGGGCGGGACGGTACTCGATCACCTTCGAGATGAATTTCGACGATCCGTTCGATACGGCCCGCGGATGGATCTGCTCGGCTACGCCCGACGGATCATTGATATCGGCGATCTTGCCGTAGTCGATCAACTGGAACTCCTTGCCGGCCCCGAAGCCCGATACATTGAGCGTACCGATCGTACCCTCGTTGATCAGCCCTCCCAGACGGTTGTTGCAGCGGATCGTATTTACGGTAGTTCCGGCCCCGACATGCAGCAGGTTGCCGGCATCCAGCGTTGAGACATTGTCAATGATGCCCTTTCCGGTGAATGTCACCGAACCTTCGGGAATCATTACCGAGGCCGTCTTGACAGTCATCCCTTCGGGCACCGAAACGATCACCTCGCCGTCATATGCACAGTTGTATGCACCGGTTCCCACATATCCGGCCGACGATCCGGCCTGCGCCACGATGGTCAATGTCGGTGTAGTGGCCGCAGTCATCGCCGCCGGAATATTGATATTGGTATAGGTGGTAACATCCTCCGTAACGACAAACTTAACATCGAACGGAGCCGCAGCCGAGAGATGCGGCACGATAACCTCCGTCATCACGGTATTGGCCTCGGCCGGCGACGACACCTCATAGCCTGCCTTAATCTCCTTGACCACCGTCACCGGAATTCCTCCGTCCGTAACGGCAATGATACCGATGTAACCCGAGAATTCGGCATCGGCCTCGTCGAGCCACGGTGCCGAAACCCGCACCTTTTTCGTCGAAAGGTTGATCGATGCCTCCCATCCGCAGGGGGCCGTCACCATCGCCGAACGGATACCGTCGATCTCGATATCAAGGCTCTTCGAATAGCCGTAATAGACCGACGCCTTCCCCTCTTCGACAAAGGCTATCGTCGCATCGGTAAGTTTCGGGAGTTTGATTACGGTACCGTTCGAAAGGGTCAGCACCACCGAATCGTCATTGTCGGTCACCGAACTGAAGAATGAATCCCCGGCCGGCCCCTCCTCTCCGAGCGCACTCACCGGTTCGCCGTTGGGCCCCAGGATCAGTTGCGGCCCCTCTCCGTAGTCGACCGTCCAGTTTCCGTCATCATCCACTCCAATCACGGGCGTTACGCCGCCGACACCGTCCTTGCCCGAAGCTCGTACCTTGTTGTTCGCCTCGTCCAGTAGCCACTCGGTCTGGCCGTCGACCGTCCTGGTCCAATAGTAATAGCCGTCGGTATCCTGCTTCACCCCGATTACCGGAGCATCTGCACCGTTGCGGCCATTGTAGAGCGTAATGGTCGAGCCGTCGCTCATCTTCAGGGCGTACCCATCCTCGGTCTGCTCGATATTCATCACCACCTTGCCGTCCTCGAGCGCCTCGACAACCGTCCTGAGCGACGAAATGGTCGTATTCATCGTCTGCACGGTCTGTTCGAGCGCCTCGAGACGTTTGTCGAGGTCATCCACCTTCTCCCACAGATCGCTGTCGTCGTACTTGCACGAGGCCAGCAGGAGAATGCACGAAATAAGTGTCAATAGTTTTTTCATCAGTTCTCTGTTTTATAGGTTCAACAATGTGTTGCTTATCCCGAACAACCGGAAAAAACTACCTGTACAGAGAGACATTCGAAGCGCTATCGACAATGCCGTGCAATTAAAGATGGTCGATGAAAACGTCAGAGGTTTCATTGACAATCCGACCCGTTCGCCGCAGGTTGAGATTTCCAGCAAATTGCAAGGCAGGTCTTCTGACTCGCTCCGACCGGAAACGCCTTCCCAATCCTGACGGACCAGTGGCAAAAGAGTGCTTCCGATACCTTCCGCATCGGCCGACGCGGAAAGAGCTCACAGCAGCGGGAACTGTTGCCGATTCTCACGGCATTCCCATTTGATCTCGCCGACATCACCACATGTCTTTGAGAACCGTTGCAGGGGCAAATATACGCTTTTTCCGAAAATCCAACAATCCGGCCGCAATTTTTTTACAGACGGGCGCTGGCCTCGGGTTGCGGCGATGCCCCCGAAAAGGGCGTGCGGACAGCTCCGGGCTGCATATTTGTAAAAACGGATTCTTTTCGCTATTTTTGTCGATACCGATCCCAAGGCATACGGCTTTTGGTCAGCGACATCGCAATTGCGGTTTCAGGCAGAGTCCCCGACACGTGTGTGGCCCGCCGGCACGGCCCCACTCAAAAAATAAATTACGGATTACGCCGCAAAACGCAAAACAACAACCCGCCAAAGTCGCAGGACGAATGCCGCATCCCGAAGGAGCGCCGCCGGACCCACACGGCACAATGTACTAAAGCCATACCGCAATGCGACGACTTTCGCTGCTCATCACTCTATGTTTCATGCCGCTGTTATGCTACGGCTACGGCATCGGTACCGGCATAGGCACCGAAAGTACCGGAACACTGCTCGACCGGCTCACCAGCGAACTGCTCAAAAGCGACGAATACGCCGCCCTCAAGGAGGCCCGGATAGCCTCGATGCGCGGCGTCACGTATACCCCTCACATCTCCGAGCGGCAGATCTACGACATCCACATGTCCATCATCGACGAATATCAGGTCTACCAGTTCGACTCGACCCTCAACTACCTCTACTGGAACCTGGGCATCGCCCGCGACCTGAAGGATGACTTCCGCATCGGACAGGCCCTGATTCAGTTGGGCAAGATTCACGCTACGGCCGGATACTACTTCGAAGCCTCGAGTTTCCTCTCCAAGCAGCTCGACACGGTCAACCTCGACGACCGTCTGCTGATACCCTACTACGACGCCCAGCACAGGCTCAACTACGAAATGGAACTCTACGCCAAGAACGATGAAATAGCCATTCTGTGGCACAAAACAGCCGTCTATTACCGCGACCGGCTCTTCGAACTGCTCGAACCCGACTCCTACCAGTACCGGATGCTCAAGGTCGAGGAGTTGCTGCAACAGGGCGAAAACCAGAAGGCCGCAACGCTTGCCACCACGATTCTCGAAGCCAGCGCTCCCGACAGCCGTGAAGCCTCGGCCTCGGCATACCAGCTCTCGCAGATCTACGAGCGAATGGGCAACATCCAGATGCAGAAGCATTTCCTGATCATCTCGGCGCTGGCCGACATCCGTTCGGCCGTACGCGACAACGCCTCGATCTGCGCACTGGCCCTCATCCTCTTCAACGAGGGCGAAATAAACCTGGCCTTCCAGTTCAGCCGCACGGCCATGAACGATGCGCACTTCTACAACGCCAAAGTACGCCCATGGCAGGTCGCAACGATCCTCCCCGCAATCGAAGCCGCCTACCAGGCCAAGCAACAGAAACAGAACAACCTGATATATATCTTTCTGACCGCCATACTGGTCTTTGCGATGATCCTGACGGTCATGGTTCTGGTACAGCGGATCCAGAACGAAAACCTCGACCGCGCACAGCAACAGCTGCAGGCCGCCAATGCAACCCTGACAAGCAACAACGAGTCCCTGCTCCAGGCCAACCGCAAACTCAGCCAGCTGAACGGTGACATCGCCGAGGCAAATGCCGTCAAGGAGGAGTACATCGGGCTATTCCTGGGAGTCTACTCCGACTATATCGACAAGATGCAGAGCTACCAGCGGCGCATCCACAAACTGGCTACGCACGACAAGCTCTCGGAACTCAAACGCGAGTTGAACAACTCGAAACTCATCGACGAGGAGCTTCACAACTTCTACGAGATGTTCGACAACGCTTTCCTGCGCCTCTATCCGAATTTCGTCAGCGAGTTCAACTCGCTTCTCGAGGAGGACGGCCGCATAGAGCTCAAGAAGGATGAACGACTCAACACCGAACTCCGCATATTCGCCCTGATCCGACTCGGCATAACCGATTCGTCGAAGATTGCGGCACTGCTGCGATATGCCGTCAACACGATCTACAACTACCGCGCAAAGGTCAAGAACAAAGCCCGCGTATCACGTGAAGAATTCGAAGAAAAGATCAAGAAAATAGGCTCGTTCAAGGCGTGATTCGGGCCCGAAAATAGCCCGAAAGCGCCCCTCAGAGGGATATTCGATCCACTTTTTCGGACAATGGACCGAATATTCAAAGACATAAGATTCAGGACATTAACCTCCACCAGAAGTCCGTTCCGATCTACATTTTGCCCCCCTGCAATTGCGGGGGCGATTTTTTGTCTATAATTTAGCCCCCGGAAACAGACGGATAACCTATCCTGAAACAGGCCTCAAACAGGCCGGTTGTTTCTCCAAGTAAGCCGCGCCGAATCGCCGCCGAATCCAAAAAACGGCACACACGAAGACCCCGGCTGAAATTAAGGATGTCTAACCCGCCTTTAAATAGATAGTTAGAAACGTTGTGTGGAAGCATGAGCGGGCGCCCTGCCCGCTCATGTATTTTTTCATCAAACCTCGGAGTAATGTCAACGTCTCGCACATCAACCGTAACGGACGCCATCCTCACCGGAAGGCACCCCGTCACGACCGAAATCAAGAGACTGCTTCAATTTATCAATTGCCCGCCCGGACAGACTGTAAAGAACCATACGGACGACGGTTGCAAACGCCCGCATTACGGTCCTCCTGCCTCATACCACTATTATTTCAATTCCGACAGGCATTTCATCATAACCGGCATATACGGATCGAACATACCATGAAAAGGAGCGTATCGGAGAGTGCACGTATCGACACCCTCAAAACATCATGCGGGGGTATCTTCCGGCATCCCGACAGGCCCTGACCGACAAGAAGACCACGTCCGGACACATCAGTTACCCCATGATAGGTTGTCCGGACGGAAATCTTCCCAATTACATTAAGTTTTTTTGAGGGGTGAGGCTGTTGCGGTGCGACAGCCTCATTTTTTTTGCGACGTCGGCATCATGTCAACAGACCGCAAAACTTCAGAATCATCCACCACGGCAACGGTTGCCGGTCAGCAGAAAAAAATTCAGGCCGATCCTAACGGACCGGCCTGACAATTTCGCAAACGGATACCATCCGTTCACATGCTACTCCTCATCCTCGCGCTGCATCTTCTCGACATAGATGGCGTGCTGCATGGCCTCACGCTTTGCAACCGAAGGTTTGGTGAAGTACTGGCGACGGCGGAGCTCCTTCAGAACGCCCGTACGCTCATACTTTCTCTTGAATTTCTTGAGAGCGCGTTCGATGTTTTCGCCCTCTTTTACCGGCATGATAATCATTGCAATAAATATTTTTGGTTAATACTCAATTGAAATTCGGTCTTTTTTCGACGGACTCCGACGGTCCGTTGTCTGCTTCGGCAGACCTCATTTGCTCACAATAAAAAACACTCTGTTTGCATCAGAATCGAAGATACGGGGCTATGCGTTCAGCCTCGTCTTCCGTGAATATGTCATCCTCGATCATCTCCTCGATTCTGCTCCAACCTCCTTTCAATTGTCGTATTTTCAACAGTTTTCTCAACTTCGGAGGAGGCAGGTAAGGATGTCCGGCCAACTCCTCGGCGGGTGCAAAGTTAATATCAATTTTTTGAATTTCACAACTGTCGCAGCGAATTTGTTTTACGATCAGCTCGTAATTGCGCTCCGTCACCCCCGGAACCTCGGCCAACTGCTCCACACGACAGAAGCCTCCGAGACGACGGCGGTACTCCATGATCGGACCGACGGTTTTGGGGCCGATTCCGTAGACCGATCGCAGCGCTGCCGAATCGGCCGTATTCAGTTCGACCGGCAGGCGGCTGTCACGCTCTCCGGTATCGAAAACAAGATAGGGCCGCAGACGTTCGACCATCTCCTCCGAAACCACATAGCATTCGGCCACCTCATCCATATCGCGCAACCCGCCGCGCATGTCGCGGTACGAAACCAACGTCTGTGCCTGCCGGCGGCTGAAGCCGATTCGTGAAAGGTACTCTACCGTAGCCGTATCGAGCCTGAACGGTGTCAACGGCAAGGTATCGGGGCGTTCGTGCTGACGTTCATAGGAGCGACCGGCCGACTCCCCGTACGTCCGTTTCCCGAATGGCCGCAAACGGTATTTCTCACCGATTACGATATACGGTTCGAGGCGGCGGTACATCTGCTCGTCCACCTGATAGCACGAGGCGAAGTCCTCCTTGATCTCGAAGACCTTGCCGCGCTGACGGTATTTGATTATCCCCAGCGCCTCCTGCCGCGTAAACCCGAGCCGCATGAGCGAATGGAAATCCACCGTATTGGGATCGAACACGAAAAGCGTATCGGACATCACCGTACCATCGTGGGCAGATCCTCCTCGCCCAGCAACCGTACTGCGCCCTGAACTGTCGGCCGCAAACGCCGCATCGACATACGGTCTGGCAGCCTCATCGGCATGCGGCGACAAGGCACGCCTCACAACCCAGGCCGACACAAGCAGTGCCGGCAGCAGGATCAGAATCCCGCGCCGCTCCTTCGACGAAAACATCCCTTTCCAACGCATCACTCCATCATCGCAGTTTAGTTAGATTACCCCCATAGATTGCCCCACCTCATTCATCCGCGCCGGCCATCTCCACATGGTCATCCTCGGGGCCACGGCATTACAAATATACGATTTTTTTACCGATCTTCGGCCGCAGAAATTCCACAACCAGCTCCGTCACTACATAGATTTTTACACCCGCACCGTCAAAAGCCCCCAAACTCCACTACAAATTATCATTTTTCACTGTTCATTTAATAACAATCATAAAAAAATTAGTACCTTTGCTGTTCCGGAAAGAAACAACTTTACCTCATTTTAATACAGTTATGGCAAATAGTAAAGAAAAGCTGTTCGAACTCTTCCCGCCGGTCCCTACCGAGAAGTGGGAGGAGGCAATAACGGCCGACCTTAAAGGTGCTGACTACGAGCGCAAACTCGTATGGCGTACCGATGAGGGCTTCAAGGTGCGCCCGTACTATCGCGCCGAAGACCTCAAGGCTATCGATTTCCTGGGAACCGGCATAGGTGAGTTCCCCTACGTGCGCAGCACGGGCAAATGCAACCACTGGCGCGTACAGCAAACCCTGAGCGTCACTTGCCCCAAAGAGGCAAATGAAATGGCATTGAAGATACTCAATGCCGGCATCGACGACCTCGGTTTCTGCATCTGCAACCCCGACTTCTCGGCCGCAGATCTCGACACCCTGCTCAACGGAATCTCACTGCCGGCCATCGAGCTGACAATCTGCGGAAGCGCCGTGGAGAAGGTTGCCGACATGCTCCTCGCCAAAATCAAAAAGGAGAACCTCGCCGCCGATGACCTCCACATCAATCTGGTCATCGACCCGATCATGCTCGAACTCTCCGCTAAAGGCCAGTTCGCCGAGGATCAGGCCAAGACGTTCAAACGCCTCGCTGACATGATCCGCCGTACGGCCGAATACAAACACGTCAGAGTAATCGGCGTCACCGGATCGCAGTTCCACAACTCCGGTTCGACCATCGTACAGGAACTGGCATTCACGCTGGCCGCCGGCCACGAATATCTGGTAAAACTCATGGACGAAGGCCTCACCGTAGACCAGGTAGCCCGCAAGATCCGTTTCCAGATGGCCGTATCGTCCAACTACTTCATGGAGATGGCCAAGTTCCGTGCAGCCCGCATGCTCTGGGCAAACATCGTCGAGGCATACAAGCCCGAACGCCAATGCTCGGCCAAGATGTTCACCCACGCCGAGACCTCGCGCTGGAACCAGACCGTCTATGACCCCTATATCAACATGCTCCGCGGTACTACCGAAGCAATGTCGGCTGCCATAGCCGGTATCCACTCGCTCGAAGTGGTTCCGTTCGACGCCGCCTTCGAGAAACCGACCGATTTCGCCGACCGTATCGCACGCAACGTTCAGCTGCTGCTCAAACACGAGTCGCACTTCGATCAGGTCGTTGACCCCGCCGGCGGTTCGTACTATATCGAAAACCTCACCAAGAACATCGCTGAACAGGCTTGGGCTCTGTTCAAACAGGTCGAGGAGAAGGGCGGTTACATCGCCGCATTCAACGAGGGCTTCATCGTCGAACAGGTCGAGAGTTCGGCTGCCGCAAAGGACAAGAACATCGCTACACGCCGTATGAGCCTGCTCGGTGCCAACCAGTACCCCAACTTCACCGAAGTCGCTGCCGACGACGTAAAGGCCGATGTCGTTACCCGCAAGAACCCTCAGGGCAACTTCCTCAAACCCTACCGCGGTGCAATGGCTTTCGAGGCAATGCGTCTGAAGGTCGACCGCAGCGGAAAGGCTCCCAAGGCATTCATGCTCACCTGCGGTTCGCTGGCCATGGCACGTGCACGCGCACAGTTCTCGTGCAACTTCTTCGCCTGCGCCGGTATCCGCGTTCAGGACAATACCTTCTTCCACTCGGTTGAGGAGGGCGTCGAGGCCGCTCTGGCTTCGAAAGCCGACATCGTTGTGGTTTGCGCCGCCGATGACGACTACATCACCGTTGCCCCCAAAGTCAAGGAGCTGCTCGGTGGCAAAGCCATCCTCGTGGTAGCCGGTGCTCCCGCCTCGATGGACGAACTCAAGGCCCAGGGTATCGAAAACTTTATCCACGTAAAATGCAACGTGCTCGAAACCCTGCAATATTATTTAAAAGAACTCGGTATCTAACGGAAGACAACTATGAGAGCAAAATTCAATGATTTATCATACGAAGCTCCTGCTGCAGCAACCTGCTGCGGAGCTCACAAGCCATGCGAAAACAGCGAGAACGTATGGCTCACCGCCGAGCAGATACCGGTAAAAGGTCACTACTCGGCTGAAGACCTGGCCGAAATGGAACACCTGAACTATGCTGCAGGTATCGCTCCGTTCCTGCGCGGCCCCTACTCGACCATGTATGTAATGCGTCCGTGGACGATCCGTCAGTACGCAGGCTTCTCGACCGCCGAAGAGTCAAACGCTTTCTACCGTCGAAACCTCGCTTCGGGACAGAAGGGTCTGTCGGTGGCATTCGACCTGGCTACACACCGCGGTTACGACGCCGATCACCCGCGCGTTGTGGGCGACGTCGGCAAGGCCGGTGTATCGATCTGCTCGGTCGAGGACATGAAGGTGCTGTTCAACGGCATTCCCCTCGATAAGATGTCCGTTTCGATGACCATGAACGGTGCCGTACTGCCTATCATGGCATTCTATATCGTCGCCGGTCTCGAACAGGGCTGTACTCTCGACCAGATGGCCGGGACAATTCAGAACGATATCCTCAAGGAGTTCATGGTGCGTAACACCTATATATATCCTCCCGAGTTCTCGATGCGTATCATCGCCGATATTTTCGAGTACACCTCGAAGAACATGCCCAAGTTCAACTCGATCTCGATTTCGGGTTACCACATGCAGGAGGCGGGCGCCACGGCCGACATCGAGCTGGCCTACACGCTGGCCGACGGTCTGGAGTACCTGCGCGCAGGTGTCAACGCCGGCATGTCGATCGACGCCTTCGCACCGCGTCTGTCGTTCTTCTGGGCCATCGGCATGAACCACTTCATGGAGATCGCCAAGATGCGTGCGGCTCGTATGCTGTGGGCCAAGATCGTTAAACAGTTCGATCCCAAGAACCCCAAATCGCTCGCACTGCGTACCCACTCGCAGACGTCGGGATGGTCGCTCACCGAGCAGGATCCCTTCAACAACGTTGCCCGTACCGCAATCGAGGCCATGGGCGCCGCTCTGGGTCACACCCAGTCGCTGCATACCAACGCTCTGGACGAGGCTATCGCCCTGCCGACCGATTTCTCGGCACGTATCGCCCGCAATACCCAGATCTACCTCCAGGAGGAGACCAGCATCTGCCGCGAAGTCGATCCGTGGGCAGGTTCGTACTATGTCGAGACCCTGACCAACGAGATCGCCCACAAGGCTTGGGAACACATCCAGGAGATCGAGAAGCTCGGCGGTATGGCAAAGGCCATCGAAACCGGTATTCCGAAGATGCGTATCGAGGAGGCTTCGGCCCGCAAACAGGCACGTATCGACTCGGGTGTCGAGAAGATCATCGGTGTCAACGAGTACCGTCTCGAAAAGGAGGCCCCGATCGACATCCTGGCCGTCGACAACACCGCCGTACGCGAATCGCAGATCAAACGTCTGAAGGAGCTGCGTGCAAACCGCGACGAAGCGGCCGTACAGAAGGCTCTCGCAGCCATTACCGAGTGCGTCAAGACCAAGAAGGGCAACCTGCTGGAACTGGCCGTCGAGGCAGCGAAGGTACGTGCAACCCTCGGCGAAATTTCGTATGCATGCGAAGTCGTCGTAGGCCGTTACAAGGCAGTTATTCGTTCAATCTCAGGAGTATATTCATCGGAAGTGAAAGAAGATGCAACATTCGCAAAGGCCAAGAAGCTGTGCGAGGAATTTGCCAAGAAAGAGGGTCGTCAGCCCCGTATCATGATCGCTAAACTTGGTCAGGACGGACACGACCGCGGTGCCAAGGTCGTAGCTACGGGTTATGCCGATATCGGTTTCGATGTCGATATGGGCCCGCTGTTCCAGACCCCCGAGGAGGCCGCAAAACAGGCTGTCGAGAATGACGTCCATGTAGTCGGCGTATCGTCGCTGGCCGCAGGTCACCTCACTCTCGTTCCGCAGATCATTGCCGAACTCAAGAAGCTCGGCCGTGAGGATATCGTAGTCATCGTGGGTGGTGTCATTCCGGCCCAGGATTACGATGAACTCTATCGTGACGGTGCTGCTGCAATCTTCGGCCCCGGTACTCCGATCGCTACCGCGGCTATCAAGATTCTCGAGATCCTGATGGCCGAGTAACTACGAGCTATTCAATATTTGCAACAAAGGCTGTTCTCCGTGCGGAGAACAGCCTTTGTTGTTAATATGTCCCCACCCTGGGATCTATTTTTGCGCCACACCGGACCTGCTCTTTATCAAGCCTCCGGACAGGTCGAGACACTCCAACAGACCTAAGCACTATACCATTGGATTCCATACGCAACAACTCCACATTTAACATGCAATACAGGCATACACAATACGGTCATACAGGCCCGACTAACCCATTATCTCAATTCTCTTCCTCCCCCTCCCGATTTGCAACACCATACAAAAAAACACCGGCCTTTCTCAGACCGGTGTTTTTAAATCCACTATACCTATTATATATTAGAAATACTTCACGCGCATATCCTCGATATCCGAGAGCTGGTAGAGTGTCTGGTTCAGGCGCTGCGGAGCCACATTCTCCTCGATAGCCTGCAAACGTACACGCTCCTTGTCGGCCGTCTGTTCGCCATTGTCGGCAACGCTGTCAACAACAAACATATAGACTCCCGACAGACCGTTGACCGGACCGGTAACAGCACCCTCCTCGGCAGCCGTAATGGCTCCGATCAAACGAGGCTCAACGCCGATGCCGTCGATATAGAACGATGCGAAACGGATATCCTTGAACTCCTCGACCTCGGTTCCGAGTTCTGCGGCAGCCTCTTCAAGCGATTTGCCGTTGAGCTGAGCGGCCAGCATATCGTATTTCTTCTGATTACGCAGCTCGTTGCTGATCAGCTCAGCCACACCCTCTACAGGAACATACTCTCCATCCTGGGCGTCAGCCAGCATTGCCACTACGAAATTGCCGTCTATCGTGAATATCTCGGAGACGTCGCCCTTCTTGGCGCCGAATGCCCACCGAACGATTTCACGCGAATCCTCCAGTCCGCCTATTGCACGGTCGTTGTTCGTCACACGCGCCACACGAGGAACAAGTGCATTCTCGGATGCCGCAGCATTGAAGTTGTCGACCGAACCCTTGGCTGCAACACTGAACTGACTTGCCTTCGAGTGCATCTCCTTTTCGGTCGTGGCGCTCGGATTGATCGGATAGGTAATCGTAGCGATCTGAGCCTTCAACACCGGCGTATCCTTACGGTCGATACGTACGATGCAGAGAGCCTGTCCGAGTTGGGTCTGGAAGATGTCGCCGCGCGACAGCTTGTCGAAATTCTCACGGAACTCTTCGGGATATGCCGAATAGGGCAACACACCCATCTTGCCGCCATCGGCCGCCGAAGCCTGCTCTTCGGAGTACTGACGGGCCAGTTCGGCGAAATCGGCTCCATTCACGGCAGCCGTATAGATACTGTCGGCCTTGTCGGCATTCTGAGCCAGGACAATATAGCTGATCGCCACCGAATCGGGAAGCATCTTGAGGTCCGATACGCGCGACAGGTGATAGATATCGTTCTTCAGAATCGGGCCCAGCATCGTCGAGCGGTCCTTGCCGAATGCGATTTCGGCCATCTCATCGCTCAACGCATCACGCGAATAGTAGTTCTCATCGACGCTTTCACGGCTCTTGCTTTTGGCATATATCATCGGGTTCTCGGCCGCAGCAAACTCTTTGGCCATCTGCTCAACCTCGTTTGCGGCAGCCAGACGGTCGGCATCGGTCGGAAGAACCTCGAAGATTACGTACGACAGCGAACGGGTCGGCAACTGCTTGTAAGCGCGTTTGTTCTCCTCGTAGAATTTCGAGATCTCGCTCTGCGAAACCGTAACGGTCGAATCGGGAATTTCGGAGTACTTCTTGCCTACCCAACGGCCGGCATATGTCTTGTTGACCGCATCGACTCCGTGAGCCACCTCCAGGTCGTTCACGAACATTCCCTTAACCACCAGGCCGATGTACTTGTCCATCAATCGCTGGGTTTTGGCCTCGCCGACCAGGTATTCATATCTCTGACGCATCATCGGACCGTATTCGGCATTTGCTTCGGCAGCCTGCAGATATGTCACCACATCCTCGGGGTTGAAGATTCCCGTAGCCGGATTTGCGAAAGCCTGGCTGATAACGGGCGACACGTACTGTCCCGAGATCAGATCGACACGTTCATTCTCCGAAACCACGATACCCAACTTGTCGAAGCCGGGGTTGATGACATACTCATTGAGCAGCGTCTGCCATGCAACCGTATGTATCATGTCCTGCTCGTCGTTCGAGTTTTCGAGTCCGTTCATCATGCTGAGCATGTTGTTTGTGGCATCGTAGGCCTCCTGATACTGCAGATAAGTTATCTTCTGACCGTTGATACTTGCCACTTTGGGATCGTTACCGCTCATGCCGCCATGTTCGAATGCCAGCGTGATGATGAACAGCAGCAATGCTACTCCGATGACGATCGTCAAAAAAAGACCTCCTTTGGTCCTGAGTGTGTTTAAGCCTGCCATATTTTTGTCTCTATTTGTATTTTATTTTCGTTGTTTCCGAATCCTAAAAAGCCCCCAAAGATAGTAAAAATCCGCGAGTTCTCGCATTTTTTCCACACATATTTCGCATCACAGCAACTTTATTCGCACCAAATCCACTCTCGATTGCGACGATCGGAGGATTCTGATCTGTTTGTTGCCGACGGTCAGCACCTCGCCCGCAGCCGGAATGCCCTCGTAATTGTAGATCACGTAACCGGCCAGCGTATCGTATTCCTTGCTCTCCTCGATGCCCAGACCGTACTTTTCGTTGAGATACTCGACCTCCAGCCGGCCCGACAACACATATTCGCCTTCGCCGACACGTTTCTCGACCATATCCTGCGAATCGTGTTCATCCTCGATCTCGCCGAAGATCTCTTCGAGCATATCCTCCAGCGAGATGATTCCCGCCGTACCGCCGAACTCGTCTATAACCACGGCAATATAGCTTCGCCGTTTGATGAAATCGGTCATCAGGCGCTGCAACGGCATCGTCTCCGGAACAAAGCTCACCGGCATCATCACATCCTGCAGCCGTGCCGGATTGTGGAACAGGCTCTTCGAGTTGACATACCCGACGATATTGTCGATCGATTCGCGGTAGACGAAGATGCGCGAGAACTGGGTTTCGGCAAAACGGCCGGTCAGTTCCGATATCGGGCAGTCGAACTCCACCGCCTCGATATCCACACGCGGGACCATGCAGTCGCGAACGCACAGATCGGGGAAATCAAGCACGTTCTGAAACAGTTTTATCTCGTTCTCCTCGCCGTTTTCCGCATCGGTATTGTCCTCGAGCAGGGTCGATATATCCTCGCGGTTGAAATGCGGCACCGGGTGGGCATCCGAAACCTTCTGTCCGAAGATCCGCAGTATCAGATATGAGATTCCGGTAGTCAGTTTGGCTATCGGATAGAGCACCACGTACATGATGAACACCGGAACGATGAATGTACGCAGATAGAAGTTCGGATTCGCCTTCACCACCGATTTGGGGATGAATTCGGCCGTAAAGATGATTATCACGGTCGATACGACCGTCTCGAACAGGATCGAGCCTGAGGCGAAGGCGGTCCAGCCAAACGCCGAGGCGATACCCTGCAGCAGAACCGACATGTAGAGCGAATAGATGACCAGTGCGATGTTGTTACCAACAAGGATCGTCGTGATATATTGGCCTGAGTGCCGCGTAAAGATGTCGGTGATGTATCCGAAGACACGGCTGTGTTTCCGGTCGATCTCCATTTTCAACCGGTTCGAGCTGACAAAGGCGATCTCCATTCCCGAAAAAAACGCCGACAGAATCAGCATCACCACTACTACGATTATCGAACTGAGTATCATACTATTTTCTCTCCCGCATTCTTACAAATTGATCTGTTGCAGTTCACTCTCCGAACTCTCCCGACGGTCATTCCCGCTTCTCGATGGAGGTACAGCCTGCTGTTTTTTCGGCGATGCCACTGCCGCGTCAGCCTTCTCCGCCGGCCGGGCAGAAGATGTCCCCGACTGCCGTGATCCGGTCACCGCACCGCCCGCCGACGAGCTGCCGTTCACCGTATCGTTGCTGCGATTCTGCTCGGTATCGACCCACATGCGTCCGCGATAACGCCGGAAATGCCACTCATCCATACTCTCATCCGATTCGAAACCCTCGCCGTACCAATATCCGTCGGGCGTATCGACCTTGCAGTCGACATTCGAATAGATCCGCCCCGAGCGCTGATCCCAAAACAGCTGCTGGGTATACAGCGTCTCGCCGCGTGCATTACGGGCCACAACGTTTCCCTTTGTCTCCCACAGTTTCCGGTCCTCGAAATAGATGGCATAGTCGGCCGTCAGACGCGAATCGACAACCGTCGTATCGTCATCCCGATAGGTCTCGATATCGATCCCCTTGCGGAACTCCATGAACGGATCCTTGGCCAGCTTGTAACCCTCCAGCAACGGCGTCTTGAAGCGATACGACTTGACTCCGTTTTCGGTCATGAGCATCACCAGATTGTCGCTCTGTTCGGTCATTATCGCTTCGTTGTTTTCTTCTTCTGGCTGTTTCGGTTTCTCACAGGCAGTAAGCAAGATAGCACTCCCCGCAATGGAGAGTGCTACCGAAATATGTCTTATCCAGTCCAGACCTTTCATTGAGGACTTGAGAAAAGAGTCGTTAACGGAGTGCTATTTGAAGCGCACGGTAGTCGTGATACCCGACGCCAGACCGCACTTCACGGTGTAGGACGAACCGGCCGTCAGGTCATTGAAGAAACCGTCCTCAACCGAGGGGAATGCGGCACGATAGCTGCCAAGCATCTTGTCGATCGACGGGATCAGAGCCTTTGCTTCGGCATCGTCGCTCTGCTCAACCAGCGAACGGGCCTGCGACATGGTGTCGTATGCCACCCAGTACACTGCATTGCGGTCGATACCGTTGCAGCCACCTGTCGTAGCGGCATAAGCCTGCGCCAGGAAGAAGTATGCCCAACCGTTTTCGGGGTCAGCCTCACGTGCCGAACGTGCTGCGGAAGCAGCCTCCGAATAGTTGCCGATGCTGATTTCGATACCGGCGATACGGACATAAAGTTTTGCCTTTTCGATGGGATCTTCCGTAACGGCCATGGCCTCGTTGATATATTTGATAGCCTTGTCGTTCTCCTTGCGATCCTGGAACACCTTGGCAAGATATTCAGCGGTCGTTACCGACGGCTGTACGGCATGGTACTGCTCAACCACATAGAGATAGAAGTCATTGGTCTCGCAATCGCTCGCACGCGACATCAGGTTGAATGCACGCGACAGCAGATCGACATCATTGGGTGCAGCCTCGATTTTGGGGCGGAACAGTTTTTCGAGGTTCTCGCAATTAGCGGCGCCGCTCGAAGCAAACAGCGACTCGATCGAAGACGTAGCCTCGGCATCGTTGGCAACAAGGTCCTCCAGACGCTGGTATTCCGAATAGAGCAACTCATCCTCGATCTTCAGGTTCTTGTAGTCGTCGGTCAACTCCGAGAAGTAGAGAACGACGAAATCGGGATCGACATTCTCACCGCAGGCCTCGATAACCTCGTTGCATATTTTACGCACGCCTTCACGATCCGTAGGCTTATAGGTAATGTATTCGCGAGCCTTGAGCGGATAGGAGACATAAATGCCATATTTGGGATCGTCGCCGTAGTTCTCGATACGTTTGTCATAAACGTAGAGCAACGAATCGATCAGTTCATCTCTCTTGGCCTGATCCGTCTCACCGGCGATACGGTTCTTATATGCCGTTGCAGCATAAATGTAGAGGTTTACGCTGGCTTTCGGGCATTTAGCCACCAGTTCGGGGAAAAATTTTGTTACTTCACTCCAGTTACGGTTGTTGTAGGCATCCCTGTAAAAGTTGTAAGTCAACGCATTGGCTTTACGCTCTTCCGGGGTGTCCCCATAACGGGCCCACTGCGGCTGGCTGAAATCCTGAGCGACGGCCGAGATTGCCACGAATGAAAACGCTGCTACCAACAGGGTTTTAATACTTCTCATCTCCAATTAATTATTAATAAATTATACATGTATATTTATTCAAATATCTTCTTTCGGTTTGTTTCAGCCACCTTTAATCGATCTTGTATCGCGAGAACCAGTAGTCTTCGCCGAACAGCGACAGCCCCAGCGAGAACTTGAAATACGTATCGCTTATCAGCCCGTTGCTGGTTGTGCCGCGACGGCCGACCTCGAATCCGACATCTATCGAGGTCATGCTGTACAGTTTGACCGGTATTCCCAGACCGCATGTAATGGCAGCTTCCTTGAGTTTCTGGCCGCGGAAGGTCAGGTATGAGGTTCCGTAACGCATTCCGAGTCGGTACGACCACCGGTTGAGCACCCTGCGGACATCACCACGGTTGGGCGTAAATTCGAAGCCTGCCTTGATCGTGTTCGTATTGTTGTAGCCGACCTGGTTAACCTCGTCGTAGGCATTGTGTTTGGTCCAGTTCTGGTAGACATAGTCGACACCGACCGAGAATTTCGGGCGGCTCAGGTAGACACCTACACCGATCGAAGCCGGAAGGGCGATCGGACTCACGCCCTTGACCAGCGAGACCGTATCGCCGTAGACATTGTTCGACGAGATGTAGCGTTTGGTGTCGGCATTCAGCTTGCCGCCGAAATCGTACACCGCACCCAGGGTCAATTTCGTCGAGGCTTTCGAAATGATGTTATACTGCAAACCCACGTTACCCATCACACGTGCCACGCTGGTGTTGTCCAGTGCCGAGGTCGAGTTGAACGAGCCGTTGGGATTGGTAATCGAGGTGATCTGGGTTCTGTACGAACGGTCTATATCCCCGACATAGACTATTGCCGAAGCGCCGATAAAGACGTTTTTGAACACCTTCCAACCCACACCGATCTTGGCTTCAGTCACCGAGCCCTCACCCGTATAGGCATAGTCGACATAACCCAGGTCGGCGACTATGTCGGGATCGTTCTCGGTCATGTGGATACGGTATCCGACGCTGCTGTAAGGCGTCACGCTGGCACTCAGGCCGACGTTTTTGGCCAGCGGGAACTGTACCACGATATCCCGCACATTGAATGTATTGTAGCTTGTCGAGTTGTTACCCTGTTTTGCATAGAAGTTCTGGCCCTCCATGCCGAAATTGAAGATGAACGTCCGCTGCATCATTGCGCCCAACGCCGCCGGATTGACCGTATTGACCGCTATCGTGCTCTGGAAGCCGATACCAACTCCTCCCATCGAACGCATCGCCACAGTACCAGGCGTATGCAGTTCGCCGAGTCCGTAGAGTGTATAGGGCGAGAAGGCGTTGATACTGTTACTCTGCGCTTTGAGCGCCGACGGCGAAACCATGAGGGCCGCCGCCACGATGAATCCTGCTATTTGCTTTGTTAGTCGCATCAGATTATGTTATAGGCCTGCAGCTGTATAAATCGTAACGCAGCTGCAAATATCGTGTTTTTAATTCGTTTGTCAAAAATTTTGGCAAAAAAAAATACAGCCTTAACCGGCAACCGCACCGCCTTCGAGACGTAAGGCCTGCAGACACTTCCATGCCGATTCGATGTTGCTTATACTTCTAACGGTCATTGCGAGCCTATTATTATTCTGGCGCAGGACAAATTTTTGCGGATGGGAGGTTACGTAGCGCAATACACCCATAAAGAGGTCGCTTTTGTAGTAGGCCGACGACGAATCCGAAACAAACTGTACGATCATCAAACCGTTCTTGACCTTGACGCGCTCCATTCCGAGAGCGATCGCCTCGCGGCGCAGACGAACCACGTTCAGCAGTTCGACGGCCGGCTGAGGCAGAGGTCCGAAACGGTCTACCAGACGCTGTTCGAAGGCCTGCAGGTCCTCTTCGCGGGTCAGGCTGTCCAGTTCGCGGTAGAGGCGGAGTTTTTCGGCCGCCTGACCGATGTAGTCGTCCGGCAGCTGGGCCTGCACGTCGGTTTCGATAACCGTATCGTCGACATAGTTGCCGCTGGTGCCGCCCGTCAACCGGTCGGCATCGGGCAGCCCGTGCAGATCGACACCCTCGTTGCGCAGCTCGGCCATCGCCTCCGACAGGATACGCTGATAGGTCTCGAATCCGATGTCGGCTATATAGCCGCTCTGTTCGGCGCCGAGCAGATTCCCCGCCCCGCGGATATCCAGATCCTGCATTGCGATGTTGAACCCCGACCCGAGGTCCGAGAACTCCTCGATCGCCTGCAGGCGGCGGCGTGCATCCCCCGTCAGCAGTTCATCGGGCGGTGTCAGAAGGTAGCAGTAGGCCTTGCGGTCGGAACGTCCCACGCGCCCGCGCAGCTGGTGAAGGTCGCTCAACCCGTAATTCTGGGCATCGTCAATGATGATCGTATTGGCATTCGGGATATCGATGCCGTTCTCGACAATGGTCGTGGCTATCAGCACATCGAACTCGCCGTAGATGAAATCCATGATCAGTTTTTCGAGCTCCTGCGGATTCATCTTCCCGTGTCCGACGGCCGTCCTCGCCTTGGGACAGATCCGTGCGATCATTCCCTGAAGCGTCTGCAGATCCTCGATGCGGTTATGCACGAAATAGACCTGACCGCCGCGGGCAAGCTCCGTCTCGATGGCTTCACGGATAACCTCCTCGCCGAACAGGTGCGATTCGGTTATGATAGGCTGACGGTTGGGCGGCGGCGTCGAGATCACCGACAGGTCACGCGCTCCCATCAGCGAGAACTGCAGCGTACGCGGTATGGGTGTTGCGGTCAGCGTCAGGGTATCGACATTGACGCTCAGCTGGCGGAGTTTCTCCTTGCTGCCGACCCCGAACTTCTGCTCCTCGTCGACGATCAGAAGCCCCAGGTCGCGGAAATGGACATTCTTACCCAATATCTTGTGCGTTCCGATCAGGATGTCGATCTTGCCCTCGGCCAGGTCCGCAAGGATCTGCGATGTCTCGCGGCTGCTTTTTGTGCGGCTCAGGTGCTCGACCCGAACCGGAAAGTCCCGCAAACGGTGCGAGAAGGTGCGATAGTGCTGCAACGAAAGGATTGTCGTCGGAACCAGAACCGCAACCTGTTTGCCGTCGGTCACGGCCTTGAAGGCAGCACGTATGGCCACTTCGGTCTTGCCGAAGCCCACATCGCCGCAGATCAGACGGTCCATCGGCCGGTCGCTCTCCATGTCGTGCTTGACAGCCTCGACGGCACGCTGCTGGTCGGGCGTATCCTCATATTCGAACGACGCCTCCAATTCGTGCTGGAGATATCCGTCCGGCGAAAAGGCGAACCCGGGCGAAGCCTTCCGCTTGGCATAGAGGGCGATAAGTTCGCGGGCAATATCCTTGACCGCCTTCTTGGTTGCATTTTTCAGACGCTGCCATGCCCCCGAACCGAGCTTGTAGATCTTCGGCGGAGCCCCGTCGCCCGACTTGTATCGAGAGATGCGATGCAGCGAGTGCACATTGACCAGCAGCACGTCGCCATCGCGGTAAACCAGTTTTATCGATTCATACTCCTTGCCGTTCTCAACCGTCTTGACCAGCCCGCCGAACCGCCCGATACCGTGGTCGACATGTACGACGTAATCGCCGATCTTCAGGCTGTTCAATTCGGCAACCGTGAGGCTTTCGTCACGGGAGATCTCGCCGCGCAGCTTGTAACGGTGGTAACGGTCGAAAATCTGATGGTCGGTATAGCAGCACATCTTGAGCCGCGTGCTGACAAAACCTTCGTGAAGCGTCACCGACAGCGGCTCGAAACATACCGCTCCGGCACCCGACTGATGGAATATGTTCTCCAGGCGTTCGATCTGGGCCTTGTTTTCCGAGAGGATGCAGACCGAATACCCGTCGGCAGTCCGCGACGAAATATCATCGGCCAGCATGCCGAAGTTCTTGTTGAAGGCCGGCTGCGGCGAGGTGCCGAAATTCAATTCGACCATATTCGCGCGTTTCGGCGGCGTCCCCCGGCGCCAAAGCACCGTATTCCCTGCGATCTCATCCATGAAACGGCTCCCCGACACCACACGGCGGTCAACTTCGGCACTTTCGACGCCGTCGGACAGCAGCCCGACCCGAATGTCGTTCATACGACGCACGGCATACGACGGGTCGTCGATCCAATAGGTCACCTCCTTGCCTGCAAATCCCGCGAACGAGACCCGTGAATTGTCGTCCGCCTGCAGATTTGGAATTATCTCAACGCGCTGAAGCCGCTCGCTGGAGAGCTGCGACGATATCTCGAACAGTCGGATCGAATCGACCTCGTCACCGAAAAAGTCGATACGGTAAGGACGGCTTTCGGCATACGAGAAGACATCGACAATACCTCCGCGCACGGCATACTGCCCGGGATCATATACGAAATCGACCCGTTCGAAACCGGCCGCCTCGAGCGTCTCGACCAGAAACTCCGGCGAGAGCTTATCGCCTGTCGATACGGTAATGCAGCTGCGGTTCATTTCCCGTTCGTCGACCACCGTTTCGGCCAGCGCCTCGGGATAGGTGCAGACAACGAGATACCCGCTCCCGAAATTCCGCACGGCATTGAGCGTCGCCGTCCGCTGAACCGTTCCGGTCGGATCGGCCTGCCCCACCCGTATCGAACGCTTGAACGATGACGAAAGGAACATCACCCGCTCCGAATCGAGCAGCGCATAGAGATCCGATGCCAGATATGCCGCCGCATCCTTGTCCTCGGCCACGAAACAGTGTATGCCGCCGCAACGCATCACCGCCGCAGCAGCATAAAGCGAATAGGCACTGCCCACCAGCGAATCGAGACGTACCGACCCGCCGCGATCAGCAATACGGCGGCCCAACTCGTCCGACACCGGATCGTGTTTTATCAACGAAATTAGCTGTTCGCGCGAGATCATTCGCCAAACCCTGTTTATGTTAGTCTGTAAGATAGCGGCCCTTACGGTCGAGGATCTTGGTTTCGACGATACCCACCGACTGGTCTTCAGTAATGGCTATGCGTGTCTTGTACCGCCACATCCACCGCATCCGCAACGATATCAGGCCGCGCTTGAGGAATGCAGCCACATAGGGGCTCACCCGCAGACGGATAAACTTGATACCCTTGTCTCCGGCCAGATACGAAAGCTGGTTTTCGATGCGCTGGTCGAGCAGGATTGTCGGTTCGATCTTGCCCGTACCGCAACAGGTCGGGCAGACATCCTTGACATCCGAAATAGCCTCGGGACGAACTCTGTGGCGAGTGATCTGCATCAGGCCGAATTTCGACAACGGCAGGATCGTATGTTTTGCACGGTCGTCGGCCATGATCTTGGTCATGTATTCGTACAGCGCCTGCCGGTTGGCACCCTTGTGCAGGTCGATGAAGTCGATCACGATGATGCCGCCCATATCGCGCAACCGCAACTGACGTGCTATCTCGGTCGCGGCAGCCATGTTCACCTCGAGTGCCGTAACCTCCTGGTCATCATCCTTCTTGGCACGGTTGCCGCTGTTGACGTCGATCACATGCATCGCCTCCGTATGCTCGATGATCAGATAGGCCCCGCGACGCAGTGACACGTACTTGGCAAACAGCGACTTGATCTGTTTCGAGATGTCGAAGTTGTCGAATATGGGCACCGAACCCTTGTAGTATTTTACGATCTTCTCCTTGTCGGGCGCAATCACGCGTATGTATTCGCGGATCTGCTCGTACATCGAATGGTCATCGACCGTAATCGACGAGAACGAACTGTTCAACAGGTCGCGGATGATAACATTCGCGCGATTCAACTCACTCAGCAGCAACGACGGCGCACTCTGTTTGCGCACGTTTGCCAGCGCCGTATGCCACTTGTCGACCAGCGTCACTATGTCGTGTTCGATGTCCGCATCCGAAGCCCCCTGGGCCGCCGTGCGTATAATGACACCGAAGTTCTTCGGCAGAACCGCCGCCGCAATACGTTTCAGACGTTTTTTCTCCTCGTTTGCGCGGATCTTCTGCGAGATAAAAACCTTGTTCGAAAACGGCACCAGGACAACATTCCGGCCCGCCAGCGAGATGTCGGCCGTCAGCCTCGGCCCCTTTGTCGAAATGGCCTCCTTGGCCACCTGCACCATCACCGTCTGTCCCACATGAAGGAATGAGGATATCTTGCCGTTCTTGTCAATATTCTGTTCGAGCTGCATCCCCTCCAGACGCATCTGCCGCCGGCCGCCGACAACCTGATTGTTGACCAGCTTGGTCAGCGAGGCGAACTGAGGTCCAAGGTCGAGATAGTGCATGAAGGCATCCTTCTCGTGGCCGATATTTACGAATGCAGCATTGAGGCCGGGCATGATCTTGCGGATCTTGCCCAGATATATGTCGCCGACAGCGAAACCGGTCTTGCACTGCTCCTTGTTGAGCTCGACCAGAACCTTGTCCTCGACCATGGCGATCGTGATTTCGTTCGGCGTTACGTTTATAATCAGTTCCCTGTTCATTTATGAATATTCACCGTCGGGGTCCGTGCCGCCGGCGGCTGAGGATTAAAGCGTTTCTATCAAATATATATCCGTGAACGCGCCGTCGCGTGCGGCACGTTATGTTGTTCAGCCCGATACCCTGCGGTGCTTCGTCCGACATCCCGCCATGCAATCCGTTGGGCATGCGCTGTCGCATTCTGACTTCACCGTTCATAACTCCTCCCCACCCCACTCTGCCGTTCGTCTTACGGCCCTTGTCCGGCAACCGGCTCCACCGGTTCGCACACGGCTCACATGCCCCACGGGACGGATACGGTTTCGGGCGGCCGTATCGGGACTGTGCCGGACTTGTCGGCCGCCGCACCCAAACCGGTGCAGCGACATGGCCGCCGGCAGGCCACATGATTCGTTCTTTTGAAATAAATAAAGCCAAAAACCGCGAAGCGATCTTCAGCTTTATTTATGCGCTCAAGCATATCGGAGCTACCTATTTCTTTTTCTTGTGACGATTCTTGCGCAAACGCTTCTTGCGTTTGTGGGTAGCCATCTTATGCCCTTTTCTCTTCTTACCGCTTGGCATAATAGTTTAATTTTTATTGTTTATTGTAAAAAACGCGCATTACTTAACCTTGGCCATGAAGCTCTTGGCGGGTTTGAATGCGGGGATGTTATGTTCCGGAATCGTGATAGTGGTATTCTTCGAAATGTTGCGAGCCACCTTCTGAGCGCGTTTCTTCACGATAAAGCTGCCGAAACCTCTCAGATATACATTATTGTTTGCTGCCAGCGAGTCCTTTACGCTCTCCATAAAAGCCTCGACGATCTGCTGTACCTGAACCTTCTCGACTCCGGTACTCTTGGCAATTTCATTTACGATATCAGCCTTTGTCATAATCGATATTGTTTTAAGTTAAGTTCTTTTGAGATTGCAAATATACGATAATATTTGGTTAATAACCAAACACGATCGTTTTTTTTAAGTTTTTTTCATTTCGCCCGGCGGACGCTATAGCTTTGATTATCACTAAACAAAAATCATCCCAAAACTCCCGCCCGATATCATCAAAATACGTATCACAATGCCTGTCAACGCATTACCATCTCACCCCACTCGTGCCGCCCACCCCTTCCAGAGGCCTCTGGCGATGATTATCACACGCCTCGGCACAATAAATTGCCTGCATTTTGCATTATTGATCCGTAAGGATTAATTTTGCATGTATGGCGATCGCCACGGCGATGCACTCCGTAAAACACCCTCCGCAGAGCGATCTCCGGAGCGCCGGAAACCCGCCGGAGCGCCACGATGCACCACTAACAACGATATAAAATTACCGCAAGTATGGTCAAGATACTATGGGTCGACGACGAGGTCGAACTGCTCAAACCCCACATTCTGTTCCTGCGCTCCAAAGGATACGAGGTCGATACCTGCAACAACGGTTACGACGCCATCGAGATGGCTACGGCCGACAATTACGACCTGATTATCCTCGACGAGATGATGCCCGGCATGACCGGTCTCGAAACTCTGCCGCGCATCAAGGAGATCCGCCCAACCACACCGGTCATCATGGTCACCAAGAGCGAGGAGGAGAATATCATGGACAAGGCCGTCGGCTCGAAGATCGCCGACTACCTGATCAAGCCCGTCAACCCGAACCAGGTGTTGCTCTCGATCAAGAAAAACGTCCACTCGCACCAGCTCGTCACCGAACAGACCACGGCCGACTACCGCGCCGAGTTCGGACACATCACCTCGCAGGTCGGGCAGGCCGATTCGTTCGCCGACTGGTGTGCCATATACAAGAAGCTGGTCAGCTGGGACATCGAACTCTCCGAATCGACCGACCAGGGCATCAAGGAGGTCCTCGCATACCAGAAGACCGAGGCAAACAACGAGTTCTGCAAATTCGTCCGCCGCAACTACCAGTCATGGATCAACCGCCGCGACGAACGTACGCCGGTCATGTCGCACACGCTCATGCGCAGCAACATATTCCCCGTCGTGGACGAGAACCGGAAGACCACGCTGCTGCTGATCGACAACTTCCGCTACGACCAGTGGCGTTCGATCAACTCGATGCTGCATCCGTGGTTCGACATTGCGGTCGACGACTTCTACTGCGCCATTCTTCCCACGGCCACACAGTATGCCCGCAATGCGATCTTTGCCGGACTGATGCCCCTGGCCATCGACAAGCTTATGCCGCGGCTGTGGCTCAACGACAACGAGGACGGCGGAAAGAACCAGTACGAAGAGGATTTCCTCAAGCGGCAGATGCAGACAATGGGCAAATCCTACCGCTATTCGTTCGATAAGCTGGTACGTCCGGAGGCGGGCCGTAAACTGATCGACAACATACAGCGGGTCTACGATGCCGACTTCTCGGTCATCGTCTACAACTTCCTCGACATTCTGTCGCACGCCCGCACCGAGACCGAAATCATACGCGAACTGACCGAGGATGAGGCGGCATTCCGTTCGCTGACGCGGTCGTGGTTCGAGCATTCGGACCTCTTCACGATCCTGAAGATGCTCTCCGAGCGTGGCCATACGGTCATCATCACCTCCGACCACGGCACCATCCGCGTCACCAACCCGATCAAGGTCGTGGGCGACCGCGAGACGTCGTCCAACCTGCGCTACAAGACTGGCCGCAACCTCAACTACAACATGCGCGAGGTTTACGACATCACCCGTCCCGAGGATATACAGCTGCCGTCCAGTGCGCTCACGTCGAGCTACATCTTTGCCTACAACAGCGATTTCTTCATCTACCCGAACGATGCCAACCGCTTCATCCGCTACTACAAGAATACGTTCCAGCACGGCGGCATCTCGATGGAGGAGATGATCGTACCCTTCATTGTCATGAAGCCGAAGCAGCAGTAACGTTTCCGGCATCCGGATACGCCTCGCGGGCCGCAAGCCGCCCCGGCAGAATCAAGTCTCCACAGACGGATATTTTCATAGCATTATTTTCATACAATACCCGTCATAAACCAGCCCTGCGGCAGTGGCAGAAAAAAAAAGACCGGCAGACACAAAGTCCGCCGGTCTTTTTTTCTCAGCCGCCTTTATCAGGCCCCCTCCCCTGCTTTCTGATCAGGCCCCTTACTTCAAGGCTATAAGATGTACCTTTTCCTTGTCAGATGAGTTATAGCCGCACTCTTCGCGCACATCCTCCTCCAACCAGTTGAAAAAAACCTCGGCATCGCTGCCGAACAACGTCCGGACATAATCGTCATTTTCATTCGCATAACGCACGAACGTCGCAAACCGTTCGTCCGGACGGCCCTTACTGGCATTCGAACTGCCGTTGTGGGCCTCCTGAATAATCTCCCTGGCACGCTGGCTGCAATCTTCACCCCAGACCTCCCTGACAGTATCCACAATGCGCTCGGTCAGAAACCCTGGCTTCAGCAGCAATGTCCCGAAATCCCGCCGTTTGGTCTCCATGTCTATGGCCGGATCCTTGAAATGCTGGCATGCCACATTGATCTCCTCGTTATAGTTCCGCATCTTGAGATAGAGGTCATTCATGGCCATATACTGTTTGTCATTGCCATAGAAGACATTAAGATGTATGTTCTCCATCGGGATCTTCAGCTTTATCAGATGCTCCTCCGATGGGTAGGCCACGTACGCATCAGCCCCAGCATCAACCATCGCCCGATCCATCTTGACCTTCATCGTATAGGTGATGACCATATTGCGGTAAAGATGGCGGATCAGGTCGTACAGCAGATGCTTCTGAGATTCGAGCGTAATGCGTTTGGTATTGTCCTGCGTACGTTGGGTATTGCTTTCGGTCTCCTTCTGCGACCGGTAGGTCTTCCAGGTATAATATAGTGCCAGGAACGAAAATGCCAGCGCCAGACCATCCCACACTCCGAAGGTTGTATTTTCGGCCGTCCGGAATGTCGAATTCCTGATCGCCTCCAGCGGTTCACCCTCAACCGGCACTTGCCCGAGCAGCAAAAAAAGCAACTTCACGATTTAATAAATTAGGTTAATATTACAAAAAGATGATTTCTACCTTCCATGAAAGTCCGTCACCGTGCGCCGCACTGACAATGCAGGCCAGAGCAGTAACAAAAAACGATCAATCGATCTCGAACGTACGGCCCGTATCGCTGTCGATCGTAATGCGGACGGTCATTACATCCTCGGGCAGCAGCGGTTCGATCTTCTCGGGCCACTCCACAAGGCACAGGTGCCCGCTGTAGAAATACTCCTCGTAACCCATGTCGAAGACCTCCTCAAGGCGGTCGATGCGGTAGAAGTCAAAATGGTAGACCGGTTCACCGTCAGCCGTATGATACTCGTTGACCAGTGCGAAGGTCGGGCTGGTCGCCGTATCGTCCGATCCCAGAGCATGCATGATCTCGCCGATAAGGGTGGTCTTCCCCGCGCCCATACCGCCTCGGAAAGCAATGATGCGGCGGTCACCAATACGTTCGATCACCGCTTCGGCAACGGTCGGCAACTGCGCCGGCGAATCGATCGAAATTACCGTTATGCCATCGTTTTTCTCCTCCATGACTCTATTCCTCCATCAATACGGCGCCGAGTTGAACCCCTGCGCTATCTGTTCGACAATCTGATCGAGGGCCTTCTGCAGCTTGCCTCCGATCATCATCCGCATCATCATGTTCAGTTCGACGTGCAGAACCAGCCGTATACGGGTATCGGTCGGCGTGACCTCGTGCAACTGCAGCCAGAAGGTGAAATCGACCGGTGTAACACCTTCGCCCACGATCTTGACGAATTTCGGCTCCTCGCGGTCGATCATGCGCAGCGACATGGTAAATCCCTTAACCTTGAACGAGCAGCTATCCTCATCGGCCTGCCACTCCTCGACCTTGTCCTTCAAGATCGGCGTAAAATTGTCGAATCGGCTCACGACGGCATAGATCTGCGACGCCGGCCGGAGTATCTGTTGCTGTTTGCTTTCGTATTTTTCCAATCCCATGGCTCTCTGTTTATTCGGGTTGACGCCACTGCGACGGGTTTTCGCGCCATTCGTGCAGGGTCTCCAACTGACTCTGCTCGATATACCCCTCGTCGAGGGCCAGCGAAAGCATGGCGCTGTAGTTGCTCAGGGTATCGAGTTTCACCTCGGCGGCTGCGAAATTGGCTTCGGCAACCGGGAAGCCGTATGTGAAGATGGCCACCATGCCCAGCACCTCGCACCCGGCATCGCGCAACGCCTCGACTGCCGACAGCGAACTGCCGCCCGTCGAGATCAGATCCTCAACCACCACCACTTTGGCGCCGGGTTTGAGTTCACCCTCGATCTGGTTTCCGAGGCCGTGCGACTTGGGTGCCGACCGCACGTATACGAACGGTTTGCCCATCTTGTCGGCTACCAGGACGCCGTGGGCTATCGCACCCGTTGCAACGCCGGCGATCACCTCCGCTTCGGGATAGCGCGCCGAGATGATCTCGACGAAGCTGTCGCGGACCAGCGTCCGGGCCGAAGGGTATGAGAGTATCTTGCGGTTGTCGCAATAGATCGGTGAATGCCAGCCCGAGGCCCATGTAAAATAATTTGCAGGACTGAGTTTTATTGCCTTAATTTGCAGTAGCGTTTGCGCCACTTCCCGTTCAATCGCATTCATATGTCGATGTATAAGGTTTTTTACGATAACAACACTCTTATTTTCAGCGGTTCGCGCACCCGTGGCGATGCTTTCTGCATGACGCCCCGGCAACTCGCGCTTACCGATCTTACAAAGATACCGAAAATATTCCGAAATTCCGATACCGTTGAGATAATATCTCCAGATTTCGAGGATGTTTTCCGGTCGTTCTGCGGGCGGTTTGTGGCGACATACGCCGCCGGAGGCGTGGTGACCGACCCCGCGGGCAGGATTCTGATGATGCAGCGCCGCGGACGGTGGGACCTGCCAAAGGGGCACCGCGAGGCGGGCGAAACCGACATGGAATGCGCCCGGCGCGAGGTGTGCGAGGAGTGCGGAATCGCAGACGTCGACATACTGCACCCGATCTGCCGCACGTTACACTTCTACAACACCTACGGCCCGTGGGAACTGAAACACACCGAATGGTTCGCCATGCGGTACGCCGGTTCGGCCGCACCCGTCCCGCAGCGCGAGGAGGATATAACGGCACTCGAATGGTGTGATACGACCACGGCGCTCGACCATGCCCGATCGAGTTTCACCAGCATCCTCGAGGTGCTGTCAAGCTATGAAAAGACTATAAACCCGAAGATATGAAAAAAGCTATTTTGTTTATGACGCTATTGGCACTGGCAGGCAGCTCCTGCCGCAACGGCAAACAGGAGGCCGCGCCGCTCGAAATCGACAATCACCTGACCGAGGCCGAGATCGAAGCCGGCATCTTCACGCCCGAAGTGATGTGGAAGATGGGCCGTGTAGGCAGCTCCACACTCTCGCCCGACGGTACGCGCGTGGCGTACACCGTCACATACTACAACATGCAGGAGAACCGCGGTGTAAGTTCGATTTTCGTGCAGGACCTCGACGGCGGCCAGCCCCGTCAGATCACCGACAATGCCGGAAACGACCTCGCCCCGCAATGGAGTGCCGACGGTTCTACCATCACATTCCTGTCGGACCGGAGCGGTTCGATGCAGATCTGGCAGGTAGCCGTCGACGACTGCCTGCTCAAGCAGGTCTCGTCCGAAGAGAAGGATATCGAAGCATTCGGATTCGCCCCCGACGGCAAACACCTCTTTTTCGTACAGCCGGTACATGTCAAGGCCGTAACCTCGAAGGACCGCTACCCCGACATGGACAAGTCGAAGGCCCGCATCTACGACGACCTGATGGCCCGCCACTGGAACTATTGGGACGAGGGTGACTACCGCCACATCTTCGTGGCCAAGTTCTCCGAGGAGTTGGGCGTACACGACCCCGTCGACATAACGGGCGCCGACGCCGCCTGGGATACCCCGCTGGCCCCCTACTTCGATGCCGCCGAGATCGCATGGAACAATGCCGGCACATACCTGGCCTACACCTGCAAGCCGCTCACCGGAGCCGAATATGCCGTCTCGACCGATTCGGACATATTCGTTTATAACCTCGAGACCGGCCAAACCATGAACATCTGCAAGAACTACATCGTGGGCCAGGAGCCGCAGCAGGACCCGCGCCTGCGGATCATGCCGGCAATGGGCGGTTATGACAAGTATCCCGTCTGGTCGCCCGACGACAGCCGCATAGCACTGCGGTCGATGCGCCGCCCGGGCAACGAGAGCGACAAGGAACGACTCCTGCTATACGAATGCGACGACAACTCGACTCCCCATATGACCGACCTCACCGAATCGTTCGACTACAACGCCACCAACGTCGTATGGGCCGGCAACGATACCATATACTTCATCTCCCCGATCGAGGCGACGCTCCAGATCTGCCGCGTGGTGCCCTCGACCGGAAAGATCGACGTCATCACCTCGGGAGACCACGACATCAACGCCTTCTCGATGCGCAACGGCCGTATCGTGGCCGAGGTCACGACCATCTCGATGGCGACCGAACTCTTCGAGGTAGACCCGTCGGACGGAACGATGACACAGCTTTCGCACGTCAACCAGGAGATCTACGACAACATCCGCATGGGTGAGGTCCAGAAGCGCTGGGTCAAGACTACCGACGGCAAGCAGATGCTGACATGGGTTATCCTGCCGCCCGACTTCGACCCCGCAAAGAAATACCCGACGCTGCTCTACTGCCAGGGCGGCCCGCAGAGCGTCGTGAGCCAGTTCTGGAGCTACCGCTGGAACCTGCAGCTGATCGCCTCGCAGGGATATGTCGTCGTGGCCCCCAACCGCCGCGGTGTACCCTCGTTCGGGCAGGAGTGGCTCGACCAGATCTCGGGCGACTACAGCGGCCAGAACATCCGCGACTACCTCTCGGCAATCGACGATGTGGCCCGTGAGGAGTGGTGCGACCGCGACCGCATGGGATGTGTTGGCGCTTCGTACGGAGGTTATTCGGTCTTCTTCCTGGCCGGAAACCACGACCACCGTTTCAAGGCCTTCATCGCCCACTGCGGAATCTACAACTTCGAGTCGATGTACGGCGAGACCGAGGAGCTCTGGTTCGTCAACAACGACTACGGCGGCCCGTACTGGGACAAGCAGAATCCGACCGCAATGCGTTCGTATGCCAATTCGCCCCACAAGTTCATCGACCGCTGGGACACCCCGATACTGATCTTCACCGGCGAATACGACTTCCGCATTCCCTACACCCAGAGCCTGCAGGCCTTCACGGCAGCCCGCATGCGCGGTCTTGATGCTCGGCTGGTGGTATTCGAGGATGAGGGACATCAGGTATTCAAACCGCAGAATTCACTGGTTTGGAACCGCGAGTTCTTCGCCTGGCTTGACAAATATGTGAAGAATCCGGCAGGCAATGCGGCCACCGGAGACGCACCTGCCGCCAGATAGCTCCTGGACAGGGTCACTCCTGCGGATGCCGAGAGTGTAGCCGCCGGACGGTTTCCATCCAGAACAATCCTGAGACCGCCGAGAGAGCAACCGCCGCAGGATTGTCCCCTTCCCGAGCCATCCTGCGAACCCCGAGAACGGCATCGGCTCTCATCAAAAAAACTGCACGGTATTAATCGTGCAGTTTTTTTTGTGTGTGGGGGGGGTAAAGAAACAGGGCAATGTTTCCGGCAATGTTTCCCAAATCATCGGCAGGCAGCATATTGCGTCCACTACCCTCCCGCAACAACAGCCGGCCAATAAAAACAGCAAGGCGGATCATTTGAATATGATCCGCCTTGCTGTTTCCTCCCCTTCCGTCGGTACTCCGATCGGAGTGGCCGGCAGCCGCAACTATGCCGTCACCTTCTTGCGGGACTTCTTGGCAGCCATTGCGATATCCAGCTCGTTGATGAAGTCCGAAAGCACGTTCATGTAGTTGATGAAGGCCTCGTATGCCGAATCATACGGGTTGAAATAGCTGTGTACGTCGCCGTCCGAGAACCACTTGGTAGCCATGTAGTAGAAGTGGTCCGACGTCTGAAGGATGTTCCACACATGGTCGAAATCGGGATTCTTCAACGCACGCACCTTATCCTTCTGGGCATAGAGCTTCGAGAAGGCCTCGTTCTGCAGTTCGTTTCCGAGCCAGGCCGTCACGTCGCGCTCCTCATCGGCCCACGACATTGCATGCGGGCAGTAAAGCACCGCCACAGGCTGGTATTTTGCCGATGTCTCCGAAACCGTTCCGAACTCCAGTTCACCCGTCGACAGGGCAGCCTTCGGCAACGCACGCATGAAATCGAAGATTCCCGTCTCGGCCCACTGGTGTTCGCCGAAGGTCTCGTAATCCATGAAGAGGTTAACCACCTCGCCCGTTTCGGACTTCAACCACTCGACATACTTCTCCGAAGTCAGCGGATACTCGTTCCAGCCCTTGTTCGAGAAACGGAAAGCAATGTCGTCACTCAGCTTGTAGTTGCGCAACAGCAGACGCAGTTTCTGATCCAGGGCGTTGGCATAGACGTAATTCGGGCTCTTCCATCCCAGGACATGTTTGGCACCTTCGGCCAGCATGGTCTTGAAGCCCATCTCGGCCACCATCTGCCCGATCTGGTCGGAATAGATCAGCTCGGTATTGCGGAAAGCCTTCGGTTTGCATCCGAACTCCTTCTTCATCAAAGCCGTATGGGCCTTGACCTCCCGTTCGAACTCATCCTTGTCGGCCAGCGACGAGAGTGAATGCGAATAGGTCTCGGCCAGGAATTCGACACACCCCGTTGCCGCCAGCTCCTTGAACGATTCGAGCACCTCGGGAGCATATTCGCGGAACTGGTCGATCGCCGTGCCGGTAATCGAGAAACTTACCTTGAAGGCCCCCTTGTTCTCCTTGATCAGCTTCAACAGCAGCGCATTCATGGGCAGATAGCACAACCGCGAAACCTTCTGAAGGATCGACTGGTTGGTCAGGTCGTCCAGATAGTTGTGATCCTTGCCCATATTGAAAAAGCGGTATTTCTTCAACCGGAGCGGCTGATGTACCTGGAAATATAGACAGATTGTTTTCATAACGGAATACTTGTATTTACTTTTACTTCATAACCGATTCATATACCGCTTTGATCTTTGCAGCAGCATTGTCCCATTTCAATCCGGTAACCTCTTCGAGACCCTTGCGCGCGAACATCTTCGACAGCGCCGGATAGCAGATCAGGGCATGTATTGCGTCGGCCATGGCATCGACATCCCAATAGTCGACCTTGATGGCGTAATCCAGCACCTCGGCTACGCCCGACTGTTTCGAGATGATGACCGGGACGTTCGACTTCATGGCCTCGAGCGGCGAGATACCGAACGGCTCCGACACCGATGGCATGACATATACGCCACTCAACGTGAACATCTTGTGCACATCCTCACCGCGCAGGAATCCCGTGAAGTGGAAACGGTCGGCAATACCCAGACGGGCTACACGACGGACTATGTGGTTCATCATGTCGCCGCTGCCGGCCATCACGAACCGCACGTTCGGGACCCGTTTGAGCACCTTGGCGGCCGCCTCCACGAAATAGTCCGGTCCCTTCTGGTATGTGATACGCCCCAGGAACGTTACGATCTTGTCATCCACACCGCGCTCAGCCTCGTTGCCGCTGCCTTCGGCGAACCGTACGGCATTGTGAACCGTAACCACCTTGTCGGCCGGAATGCCGTATTTCTCGATAATGATGTTGCGCGTAAGGTTGCTCACCGCGATAACCTTGTCGGCAGCCTCCATACCGGCCCGTTCGATGGCATAGGTCTGTTCGTTGATATGTTCGCCGCTGCGGTCGAACTCCGTGGCGTGCATGTGCACAACCAGCGGCTTGCCCGAAACCCGCTTGGCCGCAATACCCGCGTAATAGGTCAGCCAGTCGTGAGCATGGATAACATCGAACTGCCCCTCCAGATTGCGCGCCACCTGAGCCGCAACCATAGCATAACGGGCTACCTCCTCCATAAGGTTGGCGCCGTATTTGCCCGAAAACGTGTAGCGTTGCTTCCATACGTCACCGCTCTGACATACCTTGCGGCCGCTCTTGACATACTCGTCGTGATAGGTCGCATACTCCTCCGGCGAGATATACGGAACCATATTCGAGTCGATCTGTATGAAGGTCAACTTGTCCCATATATCTTCCGATCCATCCACAGGCCCGAATGTGGTCTCCACATCGCTGGCATTGACCACCTTCACGAATCGTTGATCCTCATCGCCCGATGCCTTGGGCATCACGAAGATGACATCCACGCCGTTCTTGGCCAAACCGCGGGTCATCCCGTAGCAGGCTGTCCCCAATCCGCCGGCGATATGCGGAGGGAACTCCCATCCGAACATCAATACTCTCATAATTTCTCTTTACTTATGTTTATTTCTTCTTCTGTGTCTGCTTTGCTGCGGTCGCCGCACGTTTTTTCGGGGCAGATGCTCCCGCAGCACTCTTAGACGCCTTAGGAGCCGCTTTCACTTCCTTTACCGGTGCCGGACCGGCTGCGGCTTTCACCTCTTTAGCCGGTTTCGAGGCCGGTTTTGCCTCCTTTTCCGCCTTGGCGGCAGTACTCTTCTTCGCCGCAGCGCTCTGCCCGGCCCTCTTGCCCTTGCCAGCCCCGGCCGGAGTCTTGAACGCCGCGATCATCTCCATGATGCGAAGTACGGCACCTACGCTCCAGGCCTGCGAAATCGCACCGCGAGGCGTGTGCGGAGGATCACCGTCGTAAATTTCATTCACCGATCCGATACCCGACGAGGTCAGTCCCTCCTCGAATGCCGCAATCATCTCCTCGGCTGCCGGAACAAAGTCCGCACCATTCAGGTCGAAGCCCACCTTGGCATAGTGTTCCAAGAGCCATACCCATACCGTACCCTGATGGTATGCCAGGTCACGCGTACGCTGGTCGCCCTCGATACGACCTTCGTAAAGCGGATTGCGCGGCGAGAGGGTCCGCAGTCCTACCGGAGTCAGCAGGTGCTGGCGCACGGTTCTGAAGACCGCCAGGCACTGCTCAGGGGTAACCATACGGTAATCGAGCGAGCAGGCCACAATCTGATTGGGACGGATGAAACGGTTTGCCTTGCCCTGCATGTCGACGTAATCGGCCAGACACCCCTCCTCGTCGGACCAGAACAACCGGATAAACGACTCCTTGATCCGCTCCGGCATTCCGGTCCAGCTCTCCACGAACGCCTTGTCACGGAACTTGCGGGCCAGCGCCAGTGTATAACAGATAGCATTGTACCACAGAGCATTGATCTCGACCTGATAGCCTTCGCGGCCCGTCACCGGATGTCCGTCGACAACCGCATCCATCCATGTCATGGCCAATGTCGGATGCCATGCGCTCACCAGTCCGTTATCATCGACATGTATGTATTCGTTGATACCGCTGCGGTAGGCATTCAGAATATCCTTCATGTACCCGCCGTAGCTCTCCCATATATCCTTGGCACCGATATGCTTCTCCAGCTGCTGCAGCGTCCAGAAGAACCACAGCGGGGCGTCGACCGAATTGTAGGCCTCGCCCATATTGGGGAAGAGTCCGTTTTTCATCTCGCGGGTCATCGTGTCTATCGCATCGCGGCAGCTCTTCACGTCGCCCTGCGTCAGGGTGATTCCCGGCAGAGCAATGAAGGTGTCGCGGCCCCACGACCCGAACCACGGATAACCGGCAATGATCTCCGTCCTGTCGCCGCGGCGCACGATGAACTGACGCGCCGAGTGGCGCAGGCAGCTCAGCAGATCGACCTTCTCGGAACGGCGTTTGAGTTCCGCCTCAAACAGGTCGTCAATATCCACCGACGAAGCCATCTCCTCGAGCGAGCAGGAGAATATGATGCTCTCACCCTTCCGGATCTCACCCTCGAAATATCCCGTAGTCATCAGGTCCTCATGCGACGGATAGCCGCGACGGGCCTCTTCGGCGTATTCGAAGTTGTAATACCAGTCGGGAGCGGCCACGAACTCCATCTCCTTCTTGTCGGTCTGCATGTAGAGCCACGGGAAGGAAGAATAGAGACGGTTCTTGACGCCGTTGACCACCGGATACGAATGGCCGCTGGCATACATGTTTGCCGACATGAGGGCATGGTTCTCGCGGAATGCGAGGAACGGCCGCAGGCGCAGCAGCGTCCGTGAATGGGCGTCGAGCAGCGTGTAACGTATCAGCAACTGGGTACGCGAGTGCACCCACAGCATCTCCTTTCGCAGGATCACCCCGCCGACACGATACGTAATTGTCGGGGTTGGCGTGTACTGGAAATCCGTAATGTACTTGTGACCGCGCGGCTCGTAGATACCCGGATAGCGGTGCAGCGCCAGATTGAACGACTGATCATGCTGGATGACGGTTTCATCCAGCGACGAGAGCAATACGTAACGGCGGTCGCTTTCGTCGATCGGGGCCACGACCAGACCGTGATACTTGCGCGTATTGCAGCAGACGATGGTCGTACTCATATAGCCGCCGCAGCGATCCGTCGACAGCATCTCCCGTTGCAGGGAGTATTCGAGATTCCCCAGTTGATCCTTATCAAATTTCAGTACGGACATATAATTATTCGATTTTGGTCTCTAAAACTTGCTCTAAAGATAAGTATTTTTTTTGAAAACACACTATCCCACAGCTCTTTTTTAAAACTATTGTAGCACAAATACAACACCTTATTCAATAAGGTTGCGGGAGACCGTTCCGATCTCCCGCGAACCTTATCAAGCCCATTTTACCAGAGCGAAATCCATCCTGTGCGGCAGTTTCGGATTCTTCGGGAACACGCGCAGTGCGACGTCGTACGAACCCGTATGCTCCGGCACCAGATCGAGTGAATAATGGACATTGTTGCCGTCGACCCGTTCGACATTCAGCTCGAACGTCGAAACCACCTTGGCACCCTGTCCCGTTTCGATCTGCTTGGCCATCACCAGCTCAACGCCTATGTCATCAGGCTTGAGCCCCGCAACGTCAACCGTAACCTCGTAACGGTAGGCATTGCCCACATAGATGGCCTCCTTGCTGATGTTGAGCTGCTTGACCTCGACAACATGCACGTTGTCCCACGCCGCCGAAACCTTCCGTTTCCAGGCCGCAATCTCGCGGGCCATCGTATAGTCGCCAGCCACCATCTGCTGGTTGCGGTCGCGAAGCTTGTTGTAGAACCGAGTCTCGTAGTCCGACATCATCCGGTTGGTGGTAAAGTTCGATGCTATATCGGCTATACAGCTCTTGATCGAATGGATCCAGTCGTAGGGAATGTTGTCAGCCCCGCGATTATAATATTTAGGTACGATCTCCTCCTCGATGGTCGTGTAGATCAACTCGGCATCCAGCTCATCCTGGAAGTGCTGGTCGGTATAGGTGCGCTCCATGGGAAGCATCCAGCCGGCTCCCTCCTTGTAGCCCTCGACCCACCAGCCGTCAAGCACCGAGAACTGCATCACGCCGTTCATCACGCACTTTTCACCGCTCGTGCCCGATGCCTCGAGCGGACGGGTCGGCGTGTTGAGCCATACGTCGACACCCTGAACCATCTTCCGGGCCAGCTCCATGTCGTAGTTCTGCAGGAAGAGTATCTTGCCAACGAACTGAGGCATGTTCGAAACCTCGACGATACGCTTGATCAGATCCTGTCCGGGCTTGTCGTTGGGGTGAGCCTTGCCCGCGAAGACGAACTGTACGGGATGCTCCTTGTTGTTGACGATTTCGGACAGACGGTCGAGATTCGTAAAGAGCAGGTAGGCTCGCTTGTAGGTTGCGAAGCGGCGTGCAAAACCGATCGTCAGCACATCCGGATTGAGCGACTCGACGATGCGGACCATCTGGCGCGGCGAGTCGATACGAACCTGCTTCGGATCGCTGAAGCGTTTGCGGATATAGTTGATCAGGCGGCGCTTCAGGAACATGCGCTCCGACCAGAGCTCCTTGTCGTCGATATTGTGCACCTTCTGCCATGCCGCGATGTTGTAGACCGGACCCGAGAATCCTTCCGGGAAGTACCGCGCATAGAGTTTGCGAAGGTTCGAGGCCGTCCATGTCGGGAAGTGAACGCCGTTGGTGACATACCCGATATGGAGTTCATCCTTGAAGTAGCCCGGCCACATGTTTCCGAGAATCTCCTTGCTCACCTCGCCGTGCAGCCAGCTGACACCGTTGACCTCCTGCGAGAGGTTGCAGGCCAGAACGCTCATCGAGAACTTCTCGTTGGCATCGTTCGGATTCGTCTTGCCCAGATTGATATACTGTTCCCAGGTTATGCCCAGCGCATCGGGATAGTGCGACATGTACTGACGTATCATCGATTCGGGGAAGGCATCGTGGCCCGCCGGAACCGGCGTATGCGTCGTGAAGAGCGACGACGACCGTACAACTTCAAGCGCCTCGCTGAACGAGAGTTTCTTGCGTGATACAAGATTCCGTATGCGTTCGATACCGATGAAGGCGGCATGGCCCTCGTTGCAGTGGTAGACATCCTGCTTGATACCCATCTGGCGCAGGGCGCGGATACCGCCGATACCCAACAGTATCTCCTGCTTGAGACGGTTCTCCCAGTCGCCGCCGTAGAGGTAGTGCGTAATCGATCGGTCTTCGTCCATATTCAGGTCGTGATCCGTATCGAGCAGGTAGAGGTCCGTACGACCCACCTCGCACTTCCAGACACGGGCCGTCAGCGTACGGCCCGGGAAGGCGATCTGTACGCTCACCCAGTTGCCCTCGTCGTCACGCACCGGCGAGATGGGCAGCTTATAGAAGTTCTGCGCCTCGTAGGTGGCCTCCTGGGCCCCCTGCGACGAGAGGCGCTGTGTGAAGTATCCGTAACGGTACAGCAACCCGACGGCAACCATAGGCACATTCTTGTCGCTGGCCTCCTTCAGGTAGTCGCCCGCCAGAATGCCCAGACCGCCCGAGTAGATCTTCAGCGACGAATGCAGTCCGTACTCCATCGAGAAGTATGCGATCTTCGGGGTCGACGGATCGGGTTTCTCGCTCATGTAGGCCTGGAACTGTCCGTAGACATCGTCGAGCATCTTGAGGAATGTCTCATCGCGTTCGAGCTCCTTGAAACGCGTATAGCTCAGTTTGTCGAGGAACGAGATCGGGTTGCGGTCGCAATCGTTCCACAGGTCGTTGTCGATATACTCGAACAGAGCCCGCGCCCCGAGCGTCCACGACCACCACAGGTTCTTCGACAGTATCTCGAGCGCATGCAAACGCTCCGGCAGTGTCTTTTCGATCATCAGCCGCGTCCAGACCGGTTTCTCGGTCACCAGCTGCTGCCGTACGAAGTTGATCTGTTCGTTGTAGGCGCCTCCGCCGTCGAACATCGCCTTGTTTGTCCGCGACACCGAATTCTCGATCGCCAGCGAATAGGCATCGTCGTAATGTTCGATGAAGTTCTTCCAGAGCGCCATTTTCGAAACCTCCGCAGCACCGTTCCGTTCGGCAGTCATGGCCTTCGGAGCCAGGTTGGCATAACGGACTATCTCGTCGGCAATCTGCTTGATGACATCCTGGTCATTGTAATCGTCGCGTTCGATCACCGTAACGCCCTTGACGCCCGAGCCGAGACGTTTCACCCAGCGTCCGAAACCGGCCAGCGACGTGGTGATGGTCGGAACCGAGAAGGCGATACTCTCGAGCGGGGTGTATCCCCACGGTTCGTAATACGACGCGAAGACCGTAATGTCCATCCCCACCAGCAACTCGTAATATGGCTTGTTGAAGATTCCGTCATCACCGTTCAGGTAGCTCGGCACGAAGATAACCTTCACGCGCGAATCGTCCGACAACAGTACGCTACCGTTCATCGCCCGCGTGATGGGATCACAGTTCTGATCCGACAGATAGTGGGTCGTGTAACGGTATACGCCCTCGTCGATCGGGGAGTTCGGATCGGCCATATGTGCCTGAAGGTCTTTTCTCGGGCCATTGTTTCCTGCCGGGACGGTTATGTATGCCAGCACGTCGCGGCCCAGCGAGTCGGATGCCGCAACCTGCTTGAGCGACTCGACAAAGACATCGAGACCCTTGTTCTTGAACTCGTAGCGGCCGCTCGTACCGACGATCAGCGGCTCCTTTGCGAACTTGGTGCCCAGACACGCCTCGGCAACCTCGATCATCACACGGCGGGCCTCCTTGCGTTTTGCCTCGAACTCGTCGCCCTTCCATACGAAGTCATCCTCGAAACCGTTCGGGGTGACCAGATCGACCTCGCGCCCCAGCAGGTACTTGCACTCCTCGGCCGTGATGTCACTCACCGTCAGGAAGGCATCGTGATACGAAGCGGCAATCTTCTCGAGCGAATGTTTTGCCACGACGTTGAACTGACGGGCCTTGTCATCGGCATTGATCTTTTTCAGGTCGCCGTACAGCGGCTGTCCGTTGCCGGCCAGGCAACGACCCATGACCGTGGCATGGGTTGTGAAGCAGGTGGCGATATATGGCGAATGCTTGCGCAGGTAGAGTCCGCCGCTTGCGGTCATCCACTCGTGGAAATGTGCAACCACCTTGTCGCTCGACGAGCAGAAGGCATCCATATATGCCTCGATCACCTTTCCGGCGGCATATCCGAACATCACCGGTTCGATATAGTCCCACTGGCCACTGATCGAATCGACCCGATAGGTCTCCCACAACGTTTTGAGAATATCGTCCTTCTGCGGCAGCAGCGACGAGAAGTCGACCAGTATCGTTACCGGAGAGCCCTTGACCTTCCAGCGGCCGACACGCACACGCATGCCGTCGTTGTAGAGGGCCTGGCGCCAGGGTTTGAGCAGATTGGGATCCTCTTCGAATTCCGGGTTCGGAGATTCGCGATAGACGTCGGGACCCAGGACGATATATTTGTCTCCGAGTTTCTGAGTCATCGTGAGGGCCTTGGTGGCTATGACGGTATGTATGCCGCCGACCTTGTTGCAAACCTCCCAACTCACTTCGAACAAGAAGTCTGGAGAAAGAATTTCACTGTTGTTCATAGTCGCTATTTAATTTACAAAAAAGATCGTGCAAAAATAATACATATATTTAATCATTCCAAATATTAAAAAAATTTAATAAGCGGCAGACCTCTCTCAATACGATTCGGAGTCGATTTTCACAAGAACAGCTCCGCAATGACCGAATCGCTTATGAGCCAGTGCCGCGGCGGGATCGAAAGCCGGTCGCCGCAACGCGCCAGAAGCCCCTGCTGAAGGAACCTCCCGGCACGCTGCAGGAGATACTCCTTACGTGCGCATCCGAAACTCTTTTCGAGTTCCGAAAGCCCGATCCCTTCGATGCATCGCAGTGAGGTCATCACCGTTTCGTTGTAACGGTCGTCGTCCGTCAGCCTCTCCTCTTCGTAACAGCTGCCATCATCCACCCCCTTCAGGTAACCGGCGATCGACGACACCGCCCACCGCCGTATCCGCCCGTCGAACGAATGCGCCGCCGGACCTATACCCAGATAGTGCTGGGAGTGCCAGTACGACGAGTTGTGCCGCGACCGGAAACCCGCACGCGCAAAGTTCGAAATCTCGTAATGTTCGTACCCCGCCTCCGTCAACCGTCTGTCCACCAGTGCATATTCATATTCGCTGACCGACTCGTCGACCGCCTTCAGACGACCCTCCGATGCCATCCGCCCGAACATCGTGGCCGGTTCGATCGTCAGGTGGTATGCCGAAACATGCTCCACGGAGAGTTCCAGCGCCTTGTCGAGCGAGCGTTCCAGAGCTTCGCTGCCGCCGCACGGAACACCGTAAATCAGGTCAATGGTGATATTCCCGAAACCTGCCTCACGTGCCGCATGCACAGCTGCGACGGCAGCGGCGGCATCGTGACGGCGCCGCATGAACCGCAACACCCCGTCGTCGAACGACTGAACCCCCATGCTGAGGCGATCGACACCCGACCGGCGCAGGGCCGACAGATACTCCACATTCAGATCGTCGGGATTTGCCTCGACGGTCACCTCTTCCAGTTGCGAACAGTCGAAAAGCTCACGGCAGCGTTCCAAAATCCGTCCGAACCACTCCGGCCGGCACAGCGACGGTGTCCCGCCCCCGAAATATATCGTCCGGACCGGTTCGGCACCGATGAACTGCCGCCGCAACAACAATTCGCGCTCCATTGCCTCCAGCACCTCCCCGATATGTCTGAGGTCGGCGCTCCGGTAGAAGTCGCAATAGCCGCAAATGGTGCGGCAGAACGGTATATGGAAATACAGGCCCGCCATAACGTCCGACAAATATAACGAAAAAGGGCTCGAATTGGCATCACAGAATCATGCTATTTTTCGGCCGCATGCCAACTGGCGTTCATTTTTTCCGCCCGGGCCGCGCAACACAACTCCGACCGTAGTCCAGATCAATCACGGTCGTCACATTCCGCTCCCCGTCGAACCAACACAACATCTCGAATACGAACTATTTATATGCTATAAAAAATATTTATTTAAATTTTTGAAGAAATTTATTGTTAGTTTTTTCACATTACAAAAGTTATTCCTATCTTTGCAGCGGATAAAAAGCGTAAAAATCTGAGACAACTCAACACAACAGGCTGATTTACACAACTTGTCCCCGCGCCGCCAACAATTAGCACGATATTCGCTCGCAAAACCGCGAACGGCACGGATGAACAAACAGAAGAGGTTTTAACAAAATAAAATTTACAACTATGGCTAAAATCGATTTGAGCAAGTACGGGATCACCGACGTCAAGGAGATCCTGCACAACCCTTCGTACGAGACTCTGTTCGAAGAGGAGACCAAACCTGGCCTGACCGGGTACGATAAAGGTGTGATAACCGAACTTGGAGCCGTTAACGTCATGACCGGTATCTACACCGGCCGCTCGCCCAAAGACAAGTTCTTCGTTAAGAACGCCGCCAGCGAAAATACCGTGTGGTGGACATCCGACGAGTACAAGAACGACAACAAACCCACTTCGGAAGCTACCTGGGCCGAACTCAAGAAACTCGCCGTCAAGGAACTCTCCGGAAAACGTCTGTTCGTAATGGATACCTTCTGCGGCGCAAACCCCTCGACCCGCCTCAAGGTACGTTTCATCATGGAGGTGGCATGGCAGGCGCACTTCGTCAAGAACATGTTCATCCGCCCCACCGAGGAGGAACTCGAAAACTATGGCGAACCCGATTTCGTATCGTTCAACGCTTCGAAGGCCAAGGTCGAAAACTACAAGGAACTCGGCCTTAACTCCGAAACCGCTACCGTCTTCAACCTCGCTACCAACGAGCAGGTTATCCTGAACACATGGTACGGCGGCGAAATGAAGAAGGGGCTGTTCTCGATCATGAACTACCTGCTGCCCCTGCGCGGTATCGCCTCGATGCACTGCTCGGCAAACACCGACCTCGAAGGCAAGAACACCGCTATCTTCTTCGGTCTGTCGGGCACCGGCAAAACCACCCTTTCGACCGACCCCAAACGTCTGCTGATCGGCGACGACGAGCACGGATGGGACGATGAGGGCGTATTCAACTTCGAAGGCGGATGCTATGCAAAGGTCATCAACCTCTCGAAAGAGGCCGAACCCGATATCTACAACGCCATCAAACGCGATGCACTGCTCGAAAACGTTACCGTCGACAAGAACGGCAAGATCGACTTCGCCGACAAGAGCGTTACCGAGAATACCCGTGTATCGTATCCTATCTACCACATCAAGAATATCGTGAAACCCGTTTCGAAGGCTCCCGCCGCCAAGAAGGTGATCTTCCTGTCGGCCGATGCATTCGGCGTGCTGCCTCCGGTGTCGATCCTGACCCCCGAGCAGACAAAATACTACTTCCTGTCGGGCTTCACCGCAAAACTCGCCGGTACCGAGCGCGGTATCACCGAGCCTACTCCGACCTTCTCGGCTTGCTTCGGCGCCGCATTCCTGTCGCTGCACCCCACCAAGTACGGTGAGGAGCTCGTCAAGAAGATGAAGGCTTCGGGAGCTACCGCATACCTGGTAAACACCGGCTGGAACGGAACCGGAAAACGTATCTCGATCAAGGATACCCGCGGCATCATCGACGCTATCCTCGACGGTTCGATCGACAAGGCTCCGACCAAGACCATCCCGTACTTCAACTTCACCGTTCCGACTCAGCTGCCCGGTGTTGATCCCGCAATCCTGGATCCCCGCGACACATATGCCGATCCGGCTCAGTGGGATGAGAAGGCTAAAGACCTCGCTTCGCGCTTCATCAAGAACTTCACCAAGTTCACAACCAACGAAGAGGGCAAGAAGCTGGTTGAGGCTGGTCCGAAACTCTAATGCATGCGTAAGGGCTGAACCCCTCAAAATAGCGGACGAGGCGCGACAACAAAATGTCGCGCCTCGTTTTTTTACGCCGGCAAAATTAAATTACGCAATCCGATACATATAAATATATGTACACCAGCGTTCAGACAGGACGAATCGACTTCCACCGGCCCGACACCGACCCAACAGAAAGAGAATCCCCCACTACTCTCACATTGCCGGATGGCGGATCAACCCTTGCGTTTGAAGCGTGACGGAGAACTGCCGGTATGTTGTTTGAAATATTTTCCGAAAAACGACTGCGACGAGAAATTCAACGCGTATGCAATCTCCTGAATGCTCATGCCCGAATATTTCAGCAGCGTCTTGGCCTCGAGGATAACGTATTCGTCGATCCAGCGGGCGGCGGTCTTACCGCTCACCTCCTTGACCACCGACGAGAGGTACTTCGGCGTTATATTCATCTCTCGGGCGTAGAAACCCACACTGCGTTCACTCTTGTGATATGTCTTCAACAGCGACATGAACCTCTCGAAGATCAATCCGCAACGGCCATGCCGCATACGCTCCTCCTCGACATTGCGCTGATCAATATCCGACAAGATATAGAACACGGTCGTGAAGAGCGTATGTATGATATCGCTCTTGTATTTGTTCTTGTCCGATTCGAGCATGGTCTTGATCAGCAGGAACAGCTGTCTCAGCTCCGAAATGTCGTTGTCGCTGAGCTCCATGCAGGGCCACTTCCCCAACCGCATGTATACGGGCAGCGACGTCGCAACATCGACCGGAACATTGCTGATGAACTTCTGCGAGAACGCCACAACATAGGCCTTTGCATCCTCACTGCACTCGACCGTCTTCACAATACTCTCGTCATGCACGTACAGCAGCGTATTCGGTTTCAGGTCATACTGCTCGGTCCCGATGCTCACGCGAGCCGTCCCCTGCATCATCACCAACGCGATGAACCCGTCGATCAACGTCGGACAGAGCGGTGCCATCATGTTGTCGATGAACAGAATCACAAGATCGTCCGACAGATAGATCGCCTTGTCGATATTGTGGCGTATCTGCGAAATCGAGAGTTTGTTTACATTGTGGGTAGTCATCGCACGAATCGTTTTGAAGGATGTGAAACGCCGACAGACCTCATCGCTCAACTTGCGGCATGACAAGTCGTATGGCCCCGTGCCGGCATCCCAGTTCGACCGGCAATGCCGGTCCGGGCTGTCCGTCGACATCGGTCGGCTCATCCTTTGACGACTCGATCCGCATCGTCCGGCAGTGGAAGTGCATCACGTCGCGCGGAGGCTCACCGATCCCGCCGAAAATATAGTGCAGGAATGTCGGAACGGCCGAAAGCATCGGAACCGTGCCGCTCCGCAGAACCAGAACGTCCAGATAACCGTCATCGATCTCGGCCATGCGGGCCAGCTTGAAATTGCCGGCCGTCTTGCCGTTGAAGGCCAGGACGATCAGCGCCTGTCCCTCGAAGTCACCGTCATCCGAATGGATCGAAACCGGCATCGTATGGATATGCATCAGATCCTCCATGCCGCCCATTATGTATGCAGCCCGGCCGATCGAGTTTTTCAACGCTGTCGGCGTGCGCTGCGAAACGTTGGTGAAGAGTCCGAAGCTGAATACGTTCACGAAATAATTCCCGTTGACACACCCCAGGTCCACACGACGCGCCTCACCGTCCAGAATCTGGCGGCAGGCTTGCATCGGATTGCGGTTCATGCCGATCGTACTGGCGAAATCATTCGCCGTACCCGAAGGAATCACCGCAATCGGGATGTCGATCCCGCGGGCCAGCATGCGGTTGACCACAAAGTTGATGGTCCCGTCCCCGCCGGCTATCAGCAGGTGTTCGCACCGCTCCGCCTCATCGCCGAACAGCTCCGTGTCGGCCGCCCCGAAGTCGATCTCATACGGCTCGACCGAGATGCCACGATCGGCATACGTCCGCGATATGTCGTCCAGATAGTTGACTATGGCACTTGCGCCGAGTCCCGAAAGCGGGTTGTAGATGAATCGTACTCGCTTCTCCATAACAACACGTATATCACTGAGCAATCATTTTCCGCATGCCGGGAGAGTGCCATACACGGAATTCTCCCTCACGGTCACTTCCTTCGTCCACGTAGATCAGGTATGCCGACACGTCGGGCAGCGACGAGATCAACTCCTTGGCGCGTTCGAGCCCCACCGACATGCACATTGTCCCCAAGGCATCGGCTTCGGCCGACGTCGGAGCAATGACGGTTGCCGACAACAGATTCGAGACGGCGCTCCGACCCGTAGTGGGATCGATCGTATGGGCGATCTTGCGGCCGTTCTCGTCGATATAGAAACGGCGGTAGTTGCCCGAAGTAGCCATGCCGCAATCGGTCAGTTTGAGGACCACCTGACAATTCTCGCCGGGAGTCATGTTGCCGTCAACGGGCGAATCGACCGCAACACGCCACATCCCGCTCAGCGGATTCTTGCCGCGGCAGACGATCTCGCCGCCCACCTCGACCATATAGTCGGCAATCCCCATGCTGTCGATCGCTCCGGCAATCAGGTCGACCGTATATCCTTTGGCTATCGAGTTGAAATCCAACTGCATGCGTTTATCTTCCCGAACCAGCCGGCCATCCGCGACCGACACCTTGCGGTAACCGACAAACTCCATCAGCGAATCGATATTCGGCGTATGCTTCGGTTTGTCGCCGCCGGCAAATCCGTACGCCTCGGTCAGCGGAGCCACCGTAACGTCATACTTTCCGTCACTCAGTTCGCTCACCTCGGCAGCCATCTCCAGCAGGCGCTCGATATGGCAATCCACCGAATCGGTCTCGCCGCGGTTGATCCGGCTCAGCAGCGATGTCGAGTCGTAAATCGACACCGACATGGTCATCATGTTGAAAATACTGTCGGCGGCATCGACTATCCGGCGGATATTCTCTTTGCCGGTATGGGCCACGATACGGTATGTAGTGCCTATTCCGGCGCCCTCGATACGGACATACTCATCGCTTTTGTCGCCGCCCGAGCATCCCGTTGCCAAAATGACCGCCGCAACCATTGTCACAGCCAGATTCAACGATCCACGAAAACCTTTTACGCGTCCTTTCATATTCAGTATGGATTTACAATTTTACACTCCGTTTGCAAAAGCTTGCCGTCCGGGCTTCGTACTCGAACCGATACACGGCAGCAATCGGCCAAAGGTAACAATTTTGGTATAATTTCACAACCCGCAACGCAATTTTTGGATAAACGGTTGGTTTATAATCAAAAAACTTCTATCTTTGCGGTCACGCTCTGGTGGCATCCGGTAAGGCGGATCCATCGTAGAGTGGAACCATAATAAATTTTTAATTATGAGCTATTTAACAGCTGAAAAAAAGCAGGAGCTTTTTGGCCAGTACGGCAAGTCTAACACCGATACCGGCTCTCCCGAGAGTCAGATCGCGCTGTTTTCGTACCGTATCAACCACCTTACGAATCACCTCAAGACAAACAAGCACGACTTCGGCACCCAGCGCGCTCTGCTGCGTCTGGTAGGTAAACGCCGCCAGCTGCTTGAGTACCTCAAGGAGATTGATATCGAAAGATATCGTGCCATTGTGAAGGCGCTCAACCTCCGTAAATAGGTCTGTCAGACGAGGAGTAGCAATGAAGGCAATTTCCTGCAGATTGCCTTCATTTGCTTACTGAAAACCCAACGAGGGGGGGGGTAGGAGAAGAGGGAAGAGGGAAGAGGGAAGAGGGAAGAGGGAAGAGGAGGAAGAAGAGGAGGAAGGAGAGGAGGAAGGAGAAGAAGGGCATCTCATTCCATGCCGCAGCAGCCAGTCAGCCGCAAGGACAAACCCCTGACATAACAAAACGACCACCCCCCTGACACAACAATATGATATGATGCAACGCCGGCGCAACCTGCCTCACCACCCTTGACTCAAAAAAACGCAAGTGGCCCCGCCTGTGATCAAAAAAAACGAAACATTCAAGAGGTAAAAAAACTATAAGATTCAATGATGTACAATGCAACACAAAAGGTGATAAGCCTGAGCGGAAACCGCGAAATTATCATCGAAACAGGAAAGCTGGCAAAACAGGCCGACGGTTCGGTCGTGGTGAAGCAGGGCGATACGATGCTGCTGGCAACGGTCGTGGCAGCAAAAGACGCAAAACCCGATACCGACTTCATGCCGTTACAGGTAGACTACAAGGAGAAATATGCCGCCTGCGGCCGATATCCGGGTGGATTCCTCAAACGTGAGGCCCGTCCGACCGACAACGAAATACTGGTGGCCCGTCTGATCGACCGTGCCCTCAGACCCCTCTTCCCGTCCGACTTCCACGCCGAGGTATTCGTTACCGTAACTCTCATCTCGGCCGACAAGGACATTCAGGCTGACGCCCTGGCCGGTCTGGCCGCTTCGGCTGCCCTCGCCGTATCCGACATCCCGTTCGGCGGCCCGATATCCGAAGTACGTGTTGCTCGTATAAACGGCGAGTTTGTCATAAACCCCACTTTCTCGCAGATGGAACAGGTCGACCTCGATATCATGGTCGGCGGTACGCTCGACAATATCCTCATGGTCGAGGGCGAAATGAAGGAGGTTTCGGAAGAGGTCATGCTCGACGCAATCAAGTTCGCTCACGAGGAGATCAAGAAACACTGCCAGGCTCAGATCGAACTCTCGAAAGAGCTCGGCAAGGATGTCAAACGTACATACTGCCACGAGGTCAACGACGAAGAGCTGCGTCAGCTGATCATCAAGGAGACATACGACAAGGCTTACAAGGTCGCTACCAGCGGCACCTCGAAGCATGAGCGCAGCGACGCCTTCGACGCAATCGAGGCCGAATTCGCATCGCGCTACACAGAGGAGGAGCTCGTCGAGAAGATGCCCCTCATCAAGCGCTACTTCCACGACGATGTCCTCAAGAAGGCCATGCGAAACATGATCCTCGACGAGGGCCTGCGTCTCGACGGCCGCAAATGCAACGAAATCCGCCCCATCTGGTGCGAAGTGGGTTACCTGCCCGCAGCACACGGTTCGGCGATCTTCACCCGCGGCGAGACCCAGTCGCTGACAACCGTTACCCTCGGTACAAAACTCGACGAAAAACAGATCGACGAGGTGCTGGTTCAGGGTACCGAACAGTTTGTCCTGCACTACAACTTCCCGCCCTTCTCGACCGGCGAGGCAAAGGCTTCGCGCGGACTGAGCCGTCGTGAAATCGGTCACGGCCACCTCGCATGGCGCGCCCTCAAGCCGATGGTCCCCGTAGGCGAGGAGAACCCATATGCCGTACGCGTGGTGAGCGACATCCTCGAATCGAACGGTTCGTCGTCGATGGCTACCGTATGCGCCGGAACCCTCGCACTGATGGACTCGGGCCTCAAACTCAAGAAACCCGTTTCGGGTATCGCAATGGGTCTGATCACCGACTCCAAAACCGGAAAATATGCAATCCTGTCGGATATCCTCGGCGATGAGGACCACCTCGGCGACATGGACTTCAAGGTAGCCGGCACAAAGGACGGTATCACCGCTACACAGATGGATATCAAAGTCGACGGCCTGTCGTACGAGGTGCTCGCTAAAGCTCTCCAGCAGGCAAAGGAGGGACGTATGCATATCCTCGGCAAGATCACCGAGTGCATCGCCGAGCCCCGTGCCGACTTCAAGCCGTTCGTTCCGCGCATCGTTCAGATCACCATCCCGACCGAATTCATCGGCACCGTGATCGGCCCCGGCGGAAAGGTCATCCAGGAGATGCAGAAACAGACCGGCACCACCATAACCATCACCGAAGACGACAACAAGGGTATCGTCGACGTATTCGGCCCCGACAAGGAGTCGATCGACGCCGCCCTGGCCCGCATCAAGGCTATCGTAGCGATCCCCGAGGTAGGCGAAGTCTACAACGGCAAAATAAAGTCGATCGTATCGTTCGGCGCCTTCGTCGAGATCCTTCCGGGCAAGGATGCCCTGCTCCATATCTCCGAAATCGGTAACCGCCGCTACGAAACAATGGAGGAGACCGGCCTGAAGGAGGGACAGATGATCGAGGTCAAACTGATCGGCATCGACCCGAAAACCAACAAGTTGAAGCTCTCCCGCAAGGCTCTTCTCCCGAAGGAGGAGGGTGCCGAGGAGGAGCCCCGCAACAACCGCGACAACAACCGCCGCGACAACGGCCGTCGCGAAAACCGTGACCACAGAAAGCCCAAACGCGACTGATAATCGCACAAGGCATACGAATAAAAATATGACTCCGCCCTTGATATTTTAGGGGCGGAGTTGTATTTTGTTAAAAATAGAACTATATTTGTGATAATTATGAGTATGTAGAATCGCATGCAGAAGGGCTCCGGGCCTGCAAATCGACCTCCCAGACCAACCGCATGAAACGTAATTACCGACTCAAACCGGAGACCTGCGGCTACCAATGCCCAATGACTCCGGCCAAAGTGTGAAACGAATGACTTAAATAAATCGATTTACTTAAAAATTTGTGCTATGAAAAATCTTGTAAAAGTACTGTTCGCCATGACTATAGCAGTCTTTGCGCTGTCGAGCTGCAACTGCTATAAGAAGATGGGCAAAAAGGCTGATTCGGTAGAATACAGCTGCACACCTGAAGTACTGGTTCTCAACAACGGCGTTGTTGCCGCCGAGGTGACCGTAAAGTTCCCGCCCAAGTATTTCAAGGAGAAGGCCGTGCTCAAGATCACTCCCGTCCTGGTATTCGAAGGCGGTGAAATCGCCGGTACAGCAAAGTATCTCCAGGGCGAAAAGGTCGATGACAACTACACCGTCATCTCTTATGCCAACGGCGGTTCGTACACCCAGACCGTGGTATTCCCCTACGACGAGCGCGCAAAGATCTCGACCCTCGAACTGCGCACCGAATTCAAGTGCAGCGGCAAATGCAGCGACAAATACAATGAGTTCGCCCAGGCTGCTATCGAACCGGTTGTCGTAGCCAAGGGTATCAACACCATGCAGAAGGAGCTCGACTACACCGAAGGTATGCAGTATATGGCCGACAACTTCAAGAAGTCCGAAACCGTATCCGCAAAGACCGAGATCCTCTACAAGATAGGTGACTCGCGCGTGGCCAAGAACGCCCTCAGCGACGAGCAGACCGAACTCTTCAAACAGTTCGTACTCGAAAACAAGGACAAGGAGAACTCGCAGGCAAACAAGATCTATGTCAAGGGTTACGCTTCGCCCGACGGCCCCGAGAAGTTCAACGACAAACTGTCGGCAAAACGTAGCGAAACCGGTAAGAAGGCTATCGAAAAACAGATGGAGGATATCGAAGGCCTCACATTCGACGCCGCTTCCTACGGTGAGGACTGGGAAGGTTTCCAGGAACTGGTTGCCGCTTCCGATATCGAGGACAAGGACCTGATTCTCCAGGTGCTCAAACTCTACGATTCGCCCGCTACCCGCGAAACCGAAATCAAGAACATGTCGGCCGTATACAGCACCCTCAAGGATGAAGTGCTGCCCAAACTGCGCCGTTCGCAGATCATCTCTACCGCCGAGCTGGCAAGCAAGAGCGATGACGAACTCAAGGCTATCGTCGAGAGCAACGTCAACGACCTCGAGTGCGAGGAGATGCTCTATGTGGCTACCCTCTACAAGGGCGATCCCGAAACCCAGAGCAAAATCTACGCAGCTTGCGCAAAGAAATACAACGATGCCCGCGCTTACAACAACCTCGGTATCGCTCTGGCCGAAATGGGTCAGTACGACAAGGCTGCCGATGCATTCAAGAAGGCTGCCAAGTTGACTTCGTCGTCCGAGTTGAACAACAACCTCGCAATGATCAACCTGGCTCAGGGTGACGTTCAGGAGGCCAAGAAATATGCTGCCAGCGCTTCGACCGAAGCCAAGGCTCTTCTCGCCGCTTCGGAAGGCAACTACACCGATGCTGCCAACAAGCTCGAAGGCTACAATGCCGCTCTGGCCGAGTACATGAACGGTAACCTCGCCGCTGCCAAGAAGGCTCTGCAGGGTGACACCTCGGCCAAGGCTGAATACCTGCGTGCCGTGATCGCTTCGAAAGAGGGCGATGTAAACAGCGCTGCCGCTTACCTCAAGAGCGCTATCGCAAAGGACAAGTCGCTCGCTGCAAAGGCTGAGAAGGATATCAATCTGGTAAACGTCTACAAGACCCTCTAATCAGATTATCCTGATTACCGACAACAGGGCTCCCGATCGGGAGTCCTGTTTTTTATTGCCCGGCCGTCTGCAAACGGTCGCCCCCGCCACCGGTCGGTCTCCCCTCCACGGCCCGCAACCGAGATTCTACGAACAACAATTCGGCTTTTACGGAAAAAGTATTATATTTGCATTGTAGGTTACTACACTGAATCTAAATCATAAGCCTTATCCTATGGAATACGCCAATCGACTGAAAGAATATGCCCCCGCTCCCGATAAAGATGCGTTGGCACAGAAGGTCGCCGAAATCAAACAGGCGGCTCTCCGCAACATGAACAGCGAGGTTTACAAGTTCTGTCATTCGGTCATCGACCTTACCACGCTCTCGTGCAACGATTCCGTAGAATCGGTAACACGTCTGGCACGTAAGGCCGTCGACTTCTACAAGGACTATCCGAACATTCCGAACGTGGCTTCGATCTGCATCTATCCGCCATTCGTCGAGACCGTAGGCGTCGCCGTCGACGGAACCCCGATGCGGATCACAAGCGTCGCCGGCGGATTCCCTTCGTCACAGACATTCATCGAGGTCAAAATGCTTGAGGTGGCAATGGCTGCCGAAAATGGCGCCGACGAGATCGATATTGTAATCAATGTCGGCGAAATGTTGCAGGGCCACTTCGACCAGATGGCTAACGAGATCGAAGTCCTGCGGCAGGAGGCTTCCGACGTTACGCTGAAGGTAATTATCGAATCGGGGGCACTGCTCACGCCCGACCTGATCCGAAATGCTTCGCTGCTGTCGATGATGGCCGGAGCCGATTTCGTCAAGACCTCGACCGGAAAGATCGACATCGCGGCTACGCCCGAAGCTGCCGTAATAATCTGCGAAGCAATCCGCGACTATTATCAGAAAAGTGGTCGTAAAGTCGGATTCAAGGCTGCCGGAGGTATTCGCACCGCCGAAGAGGCCGCACTCTACTATACGATCGTCGAAGAGATCCTCGGCCGCGAATGGCTTACGCCCGAACTTTTCCGCATAGGCGCCACTTCGCTGGCAAACAGCCTGTTATCTGCCATCGAAGGCTGCACGGTGAAATATTTCTGACAGGCGCACCGCTGCTCCCCTCCCGTTAGGAAGACCATAGACAGATAAATAGGGGCGAGGACAGAAGAGGAGAGAGGTGGAAAAATGAGTAGAGCCGTGGACCGAAGAGAAATAAACCCGCGCCGAAACGAAAGAGGCCTGCGGACGATCATGGTCGGCTGGAGGCTGACGGGAAAAGAGACTATCGGCACTAAATATCGGAAGAAGTGAGCAATACCGGAAGAGCGCTGTCAATGGAGATAAATGACTGGAGAATATCGGGCCGTGGCGACAAAACCGAGTGACTGCCACAATCGGTAAATGTCGATAGCGGTCGGTCTGTATTATAGATACCTGTCGGCCGGCTCAAGCAGCTGGCCCGTCTCAAAAAACTGCCCTACTCTAAAAAAACGAGATCCCCAAACAGATTGAATCTGTTTGGGGATCGGTCATTTTAACGGTCCGGCCGCCTACTTCTTTATATTGGCCACCAACCGCTGCATGTTCTGTACGAAAGCCGTCGGCGTAACCGCTCCGACAAGCTTGCCGACCAGATTCCCTTCGGAATCAAGCAAAAGGCATGTCGGGATCGAACTGATACCGTAGATCTGAGATACCCGTCCGCCCTCATACTGGTCGACGTCGTAACGCACAGCCACGAAATTGTCATTGACATAGTTGCCAACAGAGCTGTCGGCAAACGTCCGCTCCATAATTCGGCACGGTCTGCACCATGTCGCATAGAGTTCGACCAGAAGCAACCGTTGTTCATCGACGGCCTGACCGAGCATCTGTTCAAGCGAACCGCTGCCGAATTCAACACCCGAAGGCGCCTGGGTTTGCGAGGTCGACTCGCCGAGCGCAGGCTCCCCGGCACGAACCGCAACCGAAGCATACGCTACAATGCATAAGAATAGAAACAATTTTTTAATCATGAGGCGAAGATAGGCCATTTCGTACATATACGCAACTCATTGCAACAAATTTTATGCCGAAACCGTCCATTCCGGGGCGATTTACCAAAACCTACAACATGCCGGCAACTATCTGCACGCCTGGGCTCCGCCTTTCTGCGCCGCCGTAGACAACAACCCGCACGCTGCCTTGATATCCTCACCGCGCGACCGGCGGATCGTCGCCGTAATGCCTTTGCGGACCAATGCATCCCGAAACGCCTCCATCGCTGCACTGTCGGGACTGAAGTAGGGTGAATCGGGAATGCGGTGGAAACGGATCAGGTTGATGCGGCAGTTCATCCCTCCCAGAAGTCGGGCCAGAGCCTTGACATGGGCCGGAGAGTCGTTCAACCCGCTCATAACGATATACTCGAAGCTCACCCTTCGCTGGTGCGAGAAGTCGTAATGCCGCAGCAGGTCGACAACCTCGGCAATCGGATAGGCCTTCTCTACGGGCATGATCTCGGCCCGTTCGTCATGGATCGGGTTGTGCAGGCTCACGGCCAGGTGGGCACGGCTCTCCTCCAGAAAACGCCGCAACGACGGCAATACCCCAGCCGTCGAAACCGTAATGCGCGTCGGACTCCAGCCATACCCCCACTCGGAGGTCAGGACCTCGAGCGACCGCAGGACGTTGTCAAGATTGTCGAGCGGCTCACCCATTCCCATATATACTATATTAGTCAAGCGGTCACGCTCGGGAAGCGAAGCAACCTGATTCAGTATCTCGAGCGTCGAGAGGCTATGATGCAGCCCCTGCCGCGCCGTCATGCAGAAACGGCATCCCATGCGGCATCCCGCCTGCGACGATACACACAACGTAGCCCGCTCGCCATCAGGAATATATACAGCTTCGACCTTCGATATCTCATCCGCCGTCGCATAAAGATATTTACGCGTTCCGTCAGAGGATTCGGCCACCCCAAGCGGCTGCGAAAGCCCGATGTCAAACCGCTCGGCAAGCCGCTGCCGGTTCACGGCCGAAATATCCGTCATCTGTTCCACCGCCCCGACACCGTGACGATAAAGCCAGCGTGCCAACTGCTTGGCCGCAAACCGAGGCATCGACAACTCCTTGACCGTAACCTCCAATTCGGACAGGGTCCTACCGTATAAATGTTCCATAAAAAAATCGAGTGATGTCCAGGCCGATACCGACCCGAAGCACAAATATATCTATTTTTTCATGTTTTTTTTGCCAATGTTCTTTTTTTTCAGAGAATGTTACTATATTTGTAGAGCCTAAAATGCATTCGCCTTGCAAAAACGACTAAAAAAATTATAATATGGAGATCAAGAAAAACCCTAAAGCCGACCTCAATAACAAAAGAGGTCTGTTTCTCGAAATCGGTTTGATTTTCTCGCTCGCGTGTGTTGTCCTCGCATTCGCATATACGCCGAAAGAACGTACCGTAGAGAAACTCGACGTCAAACAGGCTATTGCCGAAGTCGAAATGGTCGACATCACTACCCAGGAGGAGAAACCCGTTGAACCGCCCAAGTCGGTTGAAATGCCCGTGCTGTCTGATATTATATCGGTGGTCAGCAACGACACCAAAATCAACACCAACTTCAGTTTCACGGAGTTCGACGAAAATATCACTATCGCTCCGGTAGAAGCTACCGTAACCGAAGAGGTCGTTGCCGATGACGAACCGTTCCTCTTCGCCGAGGAGATGCCTACATTCCAGGGCGGTGACCTGAATGTATTCCGTAACTGGGTTCAAGGTCAGCTCAAGTACCCCATCATCGCTCAGGAAAACGGTATTTCGGGCCAGGTAACCGTAACTTTCGTTATCGAACGCGACGGCTCGCTGACAAACATCCAGGTGCTCCAGTCTCCCGACCGTTCTCTCTCGGAAGAGACTATCCGCGTGCTGAAGGAGTCGCCAAAATGGACCCCCGGAAAACAGCGTAACACCCCCGTGCGTGTCCGCTACAACCTGCCTGTCATCTTCCGTCTCTCGAACTGATCGGCAACAAGCTTGACTATCGAAACTATTGAGGGTGTCCCTGAATCTTTCAAGGGATACCCTTATTTTTAAAGTATATGCAGGAAAACGACAATAACATATCTGCTCAGGCCGAATCGCTACAAAAAGCTGTCCTTATATCGGTCATCCCCGAACGACAGAAACAACGCCAGGCCGAAGAGTATCTCGACGAGCTGGAATTCCTCGCCGAAACTGCCGGCGTAACTACCATTCGCCGGTTCATCCAGATACTCCCCTCGCCAAACGCCAGAATATATGTCGGCCCAGGAAAGCTCGAAGAGATAGCCGCTTATTGCGAACAGGAAGCTATCGATATGGCAATATTCGACGATGAACTCTCACCGTCGCAGACTCGGAACATCGAAAAAGAGTTGCCATGCCGGATCCTCGACCGTACACGACTGATCCTCGATATCTTCAGTTCCCGCGCACAGACAGCCTATGCCAAGACTCAGGTCGAGCTGGCTCAACTCGAATACATGTTGCCCCGACTGGCCGGTATGTGGACTCACCTCGAGCGGCAGCGAGGTGGTACCGGAACCCGTGGCGGTGCCGGTGAACGCGAGATCGAAACCGACCGCCGAATTGTCCGTAACCGTATCGCAAAACTGAAGGAGGATCTCAAGAAGATTGACCGGCAGATGGCCGTCCAACGAAGCAATCGCGGACAACTGGTCAGAGTATCGCTGGTCGGATATACCAATGTCGGCAAATCGACACTGATGAACCTGCTGAGCAAGAGCGATGTATTTGCCGAAAACAAACTCTTTGCAACGCTCGACACAACGGTCCGGAAAGTAGTTCTCGACAACCTGCCGTTCCTGATCTCCGATACGGTAGGCTTCATCCGCAAACTTCCTACGCAGCTCATCGAGTCCTTCAAATCGACCCTCGACGAGGTTCGCGAAGCTGACCTGCTGCTGCACGTGGTCGACATATCGCATCCGGGGTTCGAAGAGCAGATGGAGGTCGTCAAGCAGACCCTCTGCGACATCGGGGCCGGCGACAAACCGACATTCGTAATATTCAACAAGATCGATGCCTACAGTTTCGTGCCGAAAGAGGAGGATGACCTGACGCCGGCTACACGCGAAAACCGTTCACTCGACGATCTGCGCAGAAGCTGGATGGCATCCGACACCCCGTGTATCTTCATCTCGGCCCGCGACAGAACAAATATCGAAAAGCTGCGCCGTGATCTCTACGGAATGGTGCGCGAAATCCACTCCGGCAGATATCCGTTCAACAACTTCCTCTACTGAGATATGCCACGGGCGGTACGACCGTCTGCGATATAGCAAAAAACAACCGTTCATACAACCAGTCAAACCCTCCGAAACAAACACCATGTTAAACATCCTCAACCACGAGAATACGATTCTCAACAAGTTCATTGCGCAGATGCGCGACAAGAATATTCAGACCGACAGCATGCGTTTCCGCCGCAACCTCGAACGGGTTGGCGAAATCATGGCTTACGAGATCAGCAAGACGCTCGAATACCGTCCCGTGGTGGTCGAGACGCCGCTCGGCGAAGCTGCTCTGATGGAGATTGCCGATGACATTGTCGTGGCTACGATTCTGAGGGCCGGCCTGCCGTTTCACCGAGGGTTTCTCAACTATTTCGATGACGCCCAGAATGCTTTCGTATCGGCATACCGGAAATACAGCAAGGACGGGAAATTCAACATCAAGGTCGAATATGTTTCGTGCGGAAGCCTCGAGAACAAGGTCTTGATAATGGCCGACCCGATGCTGGCGACCGGATCGTCGATCGTTCTGGCACACGAGGCCTTGTGCGAACATGGCGGCACCCCGAAACACACCCACATTACGGCCGTCGTAGCCAGCGAGGAGGGGGTCGATTACGTCAAACGGCACATGTCCCCAAAAACGACAACCATCTGGTGCGGCGCCGTGGACGAGGAGTTGACTTCGAAATCGTATATCGTCCCCGGACTGGGCGATGCCGGTGACCTGGCATACGGCGAGAAACTCTGACAGCCGGCAACGGCTACTTAAAAGCCATACCTATTTCATATAATATTTTGTACGCCACTCCACGGCCGTGAGCGCATAGATACGGCATGGCCGCAGGTGGCCTTTGAGCAATAACGACGGCAGGGAGGATGTCCGGCAATAACCAAACCCGCACTTTTCAAGTACACGGGCCGAACGGTGATTCCCCTCGAAACAGGCTCCCCAGACAGTCTCGAGGCCCAAGTCATCGAATCCGCGTCGTAAAAGTTCTGCAACAGCTTCCGACATCAATCCATTACCCCAGTGCGGCACCCCGAGCCAGTATCCTATTTCCGCTTCGGCTGTTCCGGTAACGAGCGAACTCACATCCCCGAACTTAAACCCGACACACCCGATCGGCCGGCCGTCTGTCCGCAGACAAACCGCATATGTCTCAGGCTGTGCAAACACCGTCCGAATCACCTCCAGACTCTCCTCAACGGAACCGTGCGGAGGCCAGTCGGCCGCCGGCCCTACCCGATCGTCACAGGCATAAGCATACAGATCCGGAGCATCGGCATCGGACCACCTCCTGAGTTCAAGACGCGGTGTATAAAGTTCCATCATCAGATCCCCTTTCATTTTCCTAAAAGGCATGTAACATCACAGCATAAAAACTGCCTGCCCGACACTCTCGCGCAGGCAGGCCGAAACTTGTCCATAAGAACGGATCACACGGTCATGATCTCGCGCTCCTTGGCATCCAGCACCGCATCCAGCTTCTTGCTGAACTTGTCGATAAGTTTCTGAGCTTCGGTCTCACCGTTCTTGGCCTCATCCTCGGGCATGCCCTCCTTCTGGGCCTTCTTGAACGCATCAACCATGTCGCGACGCGCATTGCGAAGCGTTACTCGTGCCGATTCGGCACTGTTACGCACCTGCTTTACCAACTGCTTGCGGCGCTCCTCGGTCAGCGGCGGAATCGTCAACCGGATCTGCTCTCCGTTGTTCGACGGAGCCAGTCCGATATTCGAATCTATGATCGCCTTCTCGATGGCACGGATCATGTTCTTCTCCCACGGCTGGATCAATACCGTCTTGGCATCGGGTACCGTAACGCTCGCTACCTGGGAGATCGGCGTCGACGAACCGTAATAATCTACCAATACGCCGTTCAGAACATTCGGACTCGCCTTGCCGGCGCGGACATTCGACAACTCTTCCTCGAAAAAGTCGATTGTTTTCTGCATGCGGCTCGATGCAGAATCGATGATTTGTTTGGTCTGTTCAGTCATAGTTCCTTATGGTTTTTCGTTTGTCTATCTGTGTTCCTCGATCGTGCGGGCTATAAAATCGACCATCTCATCGAACTCCTGCGGCGTGTACCCCACTCCGCAAAAGACAATCTTGCCGTCAGGGTCGATGACGAAGTTGCGCGGGATGCCCGTCTCGGCGAACAGCGGGAAGATCGCCGTATCGACATCCAGACCCGTATCGAATCTGTAGCCCTTGCTTTGGCGCCATGCGCGGACATCCTCGGGGTTCTCGCCGCGCGAAACAGGCAGGAAGACAAACGCCTCGCCTGCAAAACGGTCGATAATATCCTTTTCGACACGGGCCATTTCGTTGTTACAGGGCGGGCACCATGTCGCCCAAAAGTTTACAAGCACGGTTTTACCGCGCAGCGACTCGATCGAAACCGTATCTCCGTCGAGCATCGCAACCGTAAACGAAGGCACCGTCTCGCCAACCGAAACCAGTGCATCGTTACCGTTGTTACGGTTGCCGCAACCCGATGCAAAGGCTACTGCAAATACCGCAACCATCAATGTAATTATCCGTTTCATAAATCTTACTTCTTCATTTTTACGGGCTCCTGCTACTTACTTTCTCTTTATCGGCACCCTTACACTCCTTCTCTCTCCCCCACCTACACTTGCTCTATCTTTTCACTTGCAGGCCGCAGAAACCGACTCGTCTAAAAGATTTTTCGTTTCTCCCCCCCCCGCGTTCGTTACGACGAAGGTATTTCAACACAACTAATTGTGCACCAGAGTACCAAGTTTCTCTCCGCCGACCACCTTTTCGAGATTGCCCTCGGTGTCCATGTCGAACACAACGATCGACAGTCCATTCTCCTTGCAAAGCGTAAAGGCCGTCATATCCATAACCTTCAGGTTGCGGGCATAAACCTCATCGAAGGTTATCTCATCGAACTTCACCGCAGAGGGATCCTTCTCCGGATCGGCCGTATATACCCCGTCGACACGCGTTCCCTTCAGCAATACATCCGCCTCGAGTTCGATTCCCCGGAGCGCCGATGCCGAATCGGTCGAAAAGAATGGGTTCGACGTGCCGCCGCCGATGATCACAACATATCCCTCGCCCATCAGCTCCAAAGCCCTGGCCTTCGAGTAGTACTCACCGATCGGTTCCATACGAATCGAGGTCAGCACACGGCTCCTGACACCGGCCGTTTCGAGCGCCGACTGCAACGCCAGCGAGTTGATTATGGTCGCCAGCATACCCATCTGATCGCCCTTGACACGGTCAAAACCACGGCTCTGACCGCTCAGCCCGCGGAAAATATTGCCTCCGCCGATAACGATCCCGACCTCGACTCCCGAATTGACCACCTTCCCGATCTGACGGGCATAAGAATTCAGCACCTCGGTCGAAATGCCGTAACGCTGGCTTCCCATGAGCGATTCGCCGCTCAGTTTCAACAATATTCTGTTATATCTCTTCATCTGTAGGATTGTTTATTTATTCATCAGTTCAAGCAGTTCGTCGTATTTCGGCGTCAGGACGATCTCCGTACGGCGGTTCTTGGCTCGCGCCTCGGCCGAATCACCCTCCGCTACCGGAACCGATTCGCCACGCCCGGCCGCTATGATGCGCTCCGGAGCGATGCCCTTGTTCTCAAGCAGAAGCCGCACGACTGTCGTGGCACGTTTGGCACTCAGGTCGAGATTGTCCTTAAGGTAGGCATTGGGCGTATAGGGCACATTGTCGGTATGACCCTCAACCATTACGTTGATGTCGGGATTCGCCGCCAGGACATTGCTCAGATCCCGAACGGCACGCTCACCCTCCGGACCGATCTGGTAACTCCCCGACCGGAACAGCAGCTTGTCCTCCATCGAGACATAGACCTTGCCGTCGCGCGTCGAGATGGTCAACCCCTTGCCCTCGAAGCCCAGCAACGCATCGCTCACCTGCCGGCGTATGGCAGCTATAGCCTCGTCACGGGCCTTGAGCAACGATTCGAGCTCCTCGATGCGCTGCGACCTCTCTTCGAGATCCGCCTGGTTGCGCTGCAACTCCTCCAACATGCGTTTGGTCTCGTCATTGCCGCGGTCCAGCATCTCGTTCAACTCGGCCTGCTGCTGCTCCAGCGCTGCCAACCGCTTCTCCGTCTGCTCCTTCTGCCGGGCCAGCTCCGCAGCCTCTCCCTGACTCGATGTCAACTGTGACTGCAACGACAACTTATCTTCATTCAACTCCCTGTTCAGTTCCGTCAAACGGTCATAGCGCTCCTGCAGTGCCGTCAGATCGTTGTCCAACCGCAACGCCTCGGCCCGCGCAGCATCGTATTTCCGCGTGGAAACACATGAACTGCTCAACGCCACAATTCCGATCATTATCAACAGTTTCTTCATATAAACAACCGTTTAAAAAGTGCTTTCTTTCGCGAAGATAATGAATTTTCTCCAATATTTTTTATCTTTGTATTTCATTTTACACCATGCAGCCCGAAGATTTCAAATATCTCTACAAGATAGATTCGCCCGATGACCTCAAGCGTCTCGACATCGAGGAACTGCCCGCATACTGTCAGGAGTTGCGCCGCTACATCATCGAACAATGCGCCGTAAATCCAGGCCATCTGGGATCGAGCCTCGGGGCTGTTGAACTTGCCGTGGCACTGCATTATGCATTCGACACCCCCGCCGATCAGGTAATCTGGGATGTCGGACATCAGGCATACGCCCACAAAATAATAACCGGCCGCCGCGAGGCATTCAAAACAAACCGCAAGTTGGGCGGCATAGGCGGATTCCCGCGACGCAGCGAAAGCCCTTACGACGCCTTCATCGGCGGCCACTCTTCGGTATCGATCTCGGCCGCGCTCGGAATGGCCGAAGCAATGCGCCTGCGCGGCCAACAGCACAATGTGGTCGCCGTGATCGGAGACGGCGCCATGACCGGCGGTCTGGCCTTCGAAGGACTGAACAATGCCGGCGACAGCAAGGCTAATCTGCTGGTCATTCTCAACGACAACCACATGTCGATCAATGCCAATACCGGCGCCCTGAAGGACTATCTGTTGCGGATCACCACCTCGAAACGCTACAACAGATTCAAGAACCGGCTGTGGAACATGCTCTCCTGCGCGCCGTGGCTGCGCCGCGCAATGCAGAAGACCGGGAATGCAATAAAACAGGGCCTGCTCCAGAACAGCAACCTGTTCGAAAGTTTCGGATTCAGGTACTTCGGGCCGGTCGACGGTCACGACATACGTTCACTGGTGCGAGTCCTGCGCGATCTGCAACATATCAACGGTCCGAAACTCCTCCACGTCCTCACCGTAAAGGGAAAAGGATACCGCCCCGCCGAACTCGACCAGGCTACGTGGCATGCCCCCGGATGTTTCGACCCGGAGACCGGTCAACGCGCCGAGGGAGACAATCCGGATGCTCCGGCAAAATATCAGGATATCTTCGGGCAGACACTGCTCGATCTGGCTCGTACCGATGAGCGTATCGTCGGAATAACACCGGCAATGCCGACCGGTTGTTCGCTCAATATCATGATGGCCGAGATGCCCGAACGCTGTTTCGATGTAGGAATCGCCGAAGGCCATGCCGTAACATTCTCGGCCGGTCTGGCTACACAAGGCCTGATACCCTTCTGCAACATATACTCCTCATTTGCACAACGGGCTTTCGACAATATCGTCCACGATGTCGCCATCCAGAACCTGCATGTGGTTCTCTGTCTCGACCGGGCCGGACTGGTCGGCGAAGACGGCGCTACGCATCACGGCGCCCTCGACATGGCATCGCTCGGAAATGTCCCCAATATCACGTTCGCTGCACCGATGGATGAGGCTGAGCTGCGCAATATGATGTTCACGGCAAAGATCCACAACGGTCCATTTATAATACGCTATCCGCGCGGCCGCGGCGTCGGCGCGGAGTGGCGCAACCGCCCATTCGAGGCTATCGAAATCGGACGCGGACGGCAGTTGCGCGACGGAAAGGAGCTGGCCATAATAACCTTCGGAACGGCAGGCAATTTCGCTGCCGAAGCAATCGAACGGGCCCGTATCGACGGAATCGAAGCGGCTCATTACGACATGCGGTTCGTCAAGCCCCTCGACGAGGAGATCCTCCGACAGGTGGCAGCCCGGTTCAACAAGGTGATTACCGTCGAGGATGGAGTGGTCCGCGGAGGGGCCGGGAGTGCCGTTGCCGACTGGTTCTGCAACCATGCCGACCGGATGCCGGAGATACGGAATCTCGGTATCGACGACCGTTTCGTCGAACATGGCTCACTGCCGCAGCTCTATCGGCTGTGCGGATACGATGCCGACGGTATCTATCGCGCTATCATCGAGATCTCCCGGCCGAAGCAATAAATGGCGGCTGCGGCTCTTCAGCCGCAGGCCTCCAAGACTGATAATCAGCCACCCCTACAACCAGATAATTAATCGGCGGAAGTCGATAGCTGTCGGCTGTACGGCCGTCAAATATCGGTTCTGCACCACATCCCGCTTCCTTTAGACACAAAAAAAGAGGAGCGCCGCACAAGGCAACCGCTCCCCCCGTATCACGACAATCACTCGGCTACCCCGCAACCGAACACTCTATCCCAAGTTTCTCGACGCGCCCGGCTATGCGCCGCAACTCCTCAACCGAAACCTTCTCGAGTGTCTGTGCCGGAGTATCACGATCGATCGTATAGGCCATCACCTTCATCGGCCGAACCCGTTTCAGTATATCGAGCCACGCCGAAACCTCCTCCTCAACCGTATTGTCGATCGCAACGCCGCCGATCGTGCCGCGCAGGAACATCGTCTGAACGATCAGCCGCCCCTCGAATTTCATCATGTTCCCGACCGTACGCTCTACGCTGTACGATGGAGACTGAGGATTATTCATCAGTCGAACCGTAGCATCGAATGCCGAATCGAGTTTGAGAATATTGTTGTCGACCCGCAGCAGCGCCCGACGAACACTCTCCCGATCTATCATCGTCGCATTGCTCAGCACCGAAATCCGTGCCGACGGACACAACTCGTCGCGCAGTGAGATCGTATCGTCTATCACCGCCTCGAACTCGGGATGCATCGTAGGCTCGCCGTTGCCGGCAAACGTAATCACATCCGGAGGCGTTCCTGCCGACACCATCTCCCGCAGTTTCATCCCCAGCAGACGATGGACATCCGCACGGTCGTTGAAACGCGCCGCGCCACGATGTTCCGCATTCCAGCCGCACTCGCAGTAGATGCAGTCGAAACTGCAGAGCTTCGACTCCGTGGGCAGAAGATTCACTCCAAGCGACAATCCGAGCCGCCGCGAATGTACCGGCCCGAAGATAACGTTATGATAAAGCGCCGTACTCATAATCAGATATCAATTTATGGTATTTATGCCCTATATCCCCGCCCGAGAGCGTCAGCGCAGTTTATGCCGCTCGAAGTGAGGCGTGACAAAGGTAATGAACAGTATCAACGATACTATGACCAGCCCGGCTCCGGTCAGGTAGCACAATGCAAAACTGTGTTCCGAGAGAAATCCGCCCAGAAGCATTCCGCAACCGATACCCACATCCCAACCGGTCAGGTAGGTTGCATTGGCCGTTGCACGACGGCTGTGCGGAGCCAGATTGATGAACAGCGTGTTGAAGGCCGGGAACATCGTTCCGAACCCGTAACCGATCAGCAGCGCCGCCACGAAATAGACAACATAACCGGCCGTAATGCTCCATTCGGCAGCAGTGCCGAGAACTGGTTCCGCCAGAACACCGAAGAATGCTATGATTATTCCACGACGGATGGTCTGTGTCACCAGACCGCAGTCGACACGTTTGCCGGAGTTCAGGCGCGAGGAGATCAATCCCACGGCCATCACCGTAAAGAAGAGTCCCGTACTCGAAGTCAGCCCCGACTGTGTTGCATACAGCGCCATGTAACATGTCGTCATACCGTACGGGATGGCCAGCATGAACAGCGAAAGGCATGCCGGGATACCCTCGATCAGGAAGAAACGGTCGATCGACAAGGCCTTGTTTGGCTGCAAGACGGGCGGTCTTCTCGGAGCATTGACCATCGAGGCAAAGATCAGGCCTGTCGTACCGGCGGCAATCGAACACCAGAACAGTATCTGATAGTTACCCGACGAGATGATGAACAGTCCGGCCATCGGCCCGAATGCCATCGCCAGATTTCCCATCACGCCGTAATATCCCAAACCCTCGCCGCGGCGCGAAGAGGGCATCACATCGATCGCCAGCGTATTTCCGGTCGTTGTCAGTGAGCCGAATGTAAAACCATGGAATATTCTCAGGGCAATGAACAGCGCCAGGACAGTCGTTATGGCAAAATATCCGAAGAATGTCGCAACGAACAGGCAGTATGCTATGATATATACCCGTTTGCGCGGGAACGTATCGGCCAGGAAACCGGAAAACGGACGTATGCTCAGCACCGCGATCGTATAGCATGACAAGACGAATCCGATCATCGACTGGCCGATACCGAACGTGTCACGCAGATAAAACGGCAGAGTCGGGACCAGGATGAAGAACGAAAACGACATCAAGAAACTCGCTATGCATATGAATATATAGTTTCTTGTCCATAGCCGATCTTTAGGAGTATCATTCCCAGGATTTGTCATACGTCAATAGATCAACAATACACCGCAAAGGTACGTCAAAAGGTCGACAGAAATACCTTTCCGAGCGTTTTTTTACAGTTCTCGTTTATAGCACACTGGTTTACAACGGTATCCGGGCATGCATCCATCTCAATTCTTGTCTCACGACCCGGTTGCCAAGGCCGTAGCGGCACAAAAAAACGCATTATTGCAATATTTTTTTCTTCATGGTTTTGGAAATTCAGAAAATGCACTTATCTTTGCACACGCAAACCACCAGAAAGCCTTGGTTAATGCAAGACCGGGGGGGGTAAGCAAGAAGACAAGAAGAGATAATTGCGGAAATAGCTCAGTTGGTAGAGCGCAACCTTGCCAAGGTTGAGGTCGCGGG
>ERZ824600.113-NODE-113-length-115351-cov-5.702834_pt1 | contig 115351 bp, 126 predicted proteins | sample MGYA00519933_ERZ824600 | MGnify/ENA primary metagenome ERZ824600 (study PRJEB31778, sample SAMEA3449178) | human gut metagenome | biome: human gut; feature: human-associated habitat; material: faeces | place: United Kingdom | collected 2010/2012 ...
GATGCCCAGGTCGGCATCCTTGATGGCGAGCGCGTCGTTCACGCCGTCGCCGGTCATCGCCACGACATGATCGCCTAGGTGCAGCGCCTGGACGATCGCCTTCTTCTGGTCGGGCAGGACACGGCCGAGCACGTCCACGTTCTCCAGTACTTTCGCCAGTTCCGTGATGTCGGCGGGCAGTTCGCGCGCGTCCATGAAGCGTGGCTCCGCGTCTCCGGTGAGCCGTACTTTTCTTGCGATCGCACCGACGGTGACGGGATTGTCGCCGGAGATGATGCGGCAGCGCACGCCCTGCTCGCGGAACCAGGCGAGTGTGGCTTCGGCGTCGTCGCGAATGTGCTCGGAGCATAATACCAGCGCGACGGGCCGCGATGCGGGATCGATGGCGGGATCGCTTTCGTAATCGGCGGGCGCCTTGCCGTCATGCCGTGCGATCAGCAGCACGCGGTTGCCGTCGTGTGCGGAATCGTTGACCAGTCGAAGAGCGTCGGCGTAATCGCCATCCAAGTGGGACAGCACGACTTCCGGCGCGCCCATCGTCCATACCGCGCCGTCATCGGCAATCGAGCTCCATTTGCGTGCCGACGAGAACGGAACGCGCGCCGCGACGGGACCGGCGGAGAATCCCTGCTTGCCCAGTCCGTTGAGAATCGCCAATCCGGTGCCGTTCGGCTGTCCTTCGTTCGACAGGTCGTACAACGCCTGTTTCACGGCATGTTCGTCAACGGTATTGGCTCCGATGCCATCCAGCATGCGTATTTCGTTGAGCATGATGCCGCCGTCGGTAACGGTGCCGGTTTTGTCGAGGTTCAGGCAGTCCACGCGTGCGAGGGTCTCCACGGATTCGAGCTCCTGCACGAGCGTGTTCTTGCGTGCCAAACGGATGGCGGCGAGCGCGAAGTTGAGCGAGGTGAGCAGTACGAGGCCTTCGGGGATCATGCCGACCACGCCAGCCACGGCGGACACCACGGCGGAACGCCATTGGCCGGTGGAGACGGCTACGTCCCAACCGCCGACCGCGTGCACCTGCGACCAGATGAGCAGCACGCACAGCGGCACGACGAGGAAGGTCATGAATTTGAGGATGGTGTTGATGCCCTTGTTGAGGTCGGACACGGTCTTTTTGTAGACCTTCGCCTGCGCGGTCAAGGTGGCGGCATAGCTGTGCGCGCCGACCGCGTTGACCTTGACCAAGGCCATGCCGGAGACCGCGGTGGATCCGGAATAGATGTCGTCGCCTTCGTTCTTGCGCACGGTGCGCGATTCGCCAGTGAGCATGGATTCGTCGAGTTCCAGACCCCAGGTGCGCACGATCTGCGCGTCGGCGGGAACCTGTTCGCCGGAGCGGATCCACATGAGGTCGCCGAGCACGATTTCGTTGTGCGGCACTTCGACGTCCTTGCCGTCGCGTCGTACGAGATAGTCGGAGGCTACGAGGATGGAAAGCTTGTCGAGCGTTCGTTTGGCTTTCAGTTCGGTGATGATGCCGATGCCGGTGTTGATGAGGATGACGAGGCCAAACACGGCGTCTCTCCATGATCCCGTGACCAATACCATGACCATGGCGGCGAAGATGATGCCGTTGAACAGGGTGAACACGTTGGCTCGCACGATGTCGGCGAACGAACGTGACGTGGACGATTTGACGGCGTTGACCTGCCCGCTTTCCGTAAGGGCGGCGACTTCCGCTGCGGTGAGCCCCTTTTCACTGGTTTCAGGCATGGTTTGACTTTCGCTCATGCTGCCAGCATACCGCTTGGCGATGCGCGCCCGCAGGCTTTTCCCGTAAAGCTCCGGCAAAATTCAGGGTTTTCTCAGGGTGCGTTCAGCGCCACGCATCCGAACCGATTCGAACTCACCCGAATGCGTGGAGCGGTTCACTGTTTGCCGCCGTGGCTGATGGTGGTGACGAGGATTGCTCTGTCGTGCGGGTCGTTGTTGGCTATGCCGGCTACCGCGTCGGCGAGCGGCGTCGCATCCGTCATGCGGTCGTTGATTGTGAGCGTCGCCGCGAACAGCGTGCTGTCGGTCGGCGTGGCGATCGGGTTGAGCAGTGCCACTGGAATGCCCGCCTGTCTTGCGGTTGTCAGCGTGTCGTACCAGCCGTCATGGTTCACGCCGGACACGTCGATTCCCGAAATGACGATGATGCTGACCATGCGTTGCGCCATATCCTCGACCGCTTGCCGGGCGGTGTCCTGCATGTCGACCGTGCCGGCGACCGGCAGATACACCGGCCTGAGCCCGCCCGCCTCCATGGCATCCAACGCCAGGCGATCGGTCTGTTCGTCTTGGGAGCCGATCATGGCCACGTCGAGACTGTTGCGGTCCTTCATGCTGTGGGCGACCGCATCGCCTGCGGACTGCGTATCTCCCACCGCGGCATTGTTCGGCGTGCAGCCGGCCAGCATGGAGATACCGAAGACGACTGCAAGGAGACCGGCTGCGGCACGCCGCGCGAAACCGGTCATCGTGTGGCTTTCCTGAATAGCGCCACCGTTTCGACATGGTGGGTGGTCGGATAGATGTCGAATGCGCGAATATCGGCAAGATCGTATCCGAGCGAGGCCAATGTGGCGGTGTCGCGTGCCAGCGATGCCGGGTCACAGGCGATGTATACGACGCTTCGCGCGCCGGATTCGGCGATCTGCCTGCATACCTTCGCACGTGCGCCGGCACGCGGCGGATCAAGCACCACGATATCGGGTTTAGCCAAATCGTTGCGTACGTTGGCAAGCGTCTTGGCCACATCGCCCACACGGGCGTCGACATTGCCCAAATGGATGGCCCTCAGATTGCGTTGCGCGTGTTTGACAGCGGTCTTGCCACCTTCCACGCTCAGCATGCGCGTGCGGCCGGCGCTTAACGTGGCCAACGGCAGCGTGAACAGGCCGGAACCGGAATACAAATCCCACAGGCATGCGGAAGCGGCGCCGTCAAGCTCGCCATGCACCAAGGACATCACATGGCCGGTCAACGCGATCGGTGCGTGACGGTGCATCTGCCAGAATCCGCCGGCGTCCACACCGTATTCGAATTCACGTCCGCACACCGTCACCTTTTCGGTAAGCTCGCGATTGCCCGCCGTCACCTCGCCATCGACGAGCACGGCGTAGTTGTCGGCGATTTCGGCATTGCCGCGAGGCTCGGGAACAGACAGACGAATCTGCGATCCGGGAGTGAATCCCCCATCCCACACGTGTTCCTTCTCGGCCACGTTAAGCAACGCGCGACTGGCCAACGGCATGGTGTCGATCGGCACACGCACGTGGGTGCCGCGTCTGCGCATGGACGGTCGGCCGTTCTCGTCCGCGATCATCTCGATGCGGGTACGCCAGTGCAGCCCCTGCTCCGCCTCATCCTCGGGCATGCGCTCGATCGGCACGTCAACGTCGACATGGCCGAGACGTCTCATCTGTTCGGCGATGGACATGGATTTCCATTTAAGCTGTCCGGGCAGTGAGACGTGCACCAAATCGGCACCGCCGACGCCGCCGCCCATGGCAAGCGGACCCGCCAACGGCCATACGGGTTCGACGCGGTCCTCGCTGGCTTCCAGCACTTCCGTCACTTCGCCAGTCCAAAAACGGTCCTCGCGATCATGTGGCTCGTCCAACACGACGCGTACCAGCTCGCCCGGCAACGCGAATCGCACGAACACGACGCGTCCGTCGATGTGGCCGACGCAACGGCCTTGGTCGGCGTATCGTTCGATGCGGATGGTCGATTCCATCAGTGCTGTTCCTCCGTTTCGTTGTTGTCGTCCATCGCGTCGGCGTTTGGTTCGGCCAACGTCTTATGCCGATGCATGGGGGTGGCCACGATGAGGTACGACACCCAGATGGCCAACGCCCAGAACGGAATGCCCATGAGCAGACGTGCAGTGCCGAGCCAGCCGACCTGGTTGGACAGGTACAACGGCACCTGCACCACCAGTCGTAGGGAGAACACACCGATCCACAACGCGGTGATGATGGTGTACGCGCGGTTCAATGCCTTGTCGCCACGCCAATCGGCAAGCCATGCGCGCAGATGCTCGGTTGGCAGTGTCCGGATGAATTCGATCACCAAGCCAAGTCCCGGTACACGTACCATCAACGAAATGGCGAGCAGCACGATGTAGAAGGCGTTGGTCAGGAATCCGAACATGTAGTAGTTGCGCGCCTCGTGGCTGTTCCATGCCCAGATCAGGCAGATGCCGACTGCCAGAAGGCCGGAGACTGCGCCCATGACGGATTGGCGTTGGCATAGGCGGACGATCACCTGCAGTACGGCGAGGGCTGCGGATACGCCGATGGTCAGATGCAGGTCGGAGGTGATGACGAACATCACCACGAATACCACGCCCGGCAGCATCGATTCGACGACGCCGCGCGGACCGCCGATCGCGTCGATGACGGAGAAATCGTCGGCATCGCCGGCGTCGGCGAGCGCGCCGAGGCCGGTTCTTTTCTTGGTTTCGGTTTCAGCCATGCGTTTGTGTTTTCGTGGTCGTCGTTCGCTCAGCGCACTTCGGAGAACATCGGTCCACGCGACAACGTGGTCTTGACCTCGACCTGCTGGTCGGAGTCAAACGGTCCCTTCGGCTGGCCTGGAATGTCCATCGTCCTGCCTGCCTGTTCGGCTTCGGCGGCTTCCTTGGCGGCCTTGCGTTCGGCCGGGGCGACCGGCGGATGCATCGGGATGAGGTCACGCGGGGCCAGCGGGTCCTCGCCGCGTTCCACGACGATGTTGGAGAAAAGCTGGTTCAGCGCCTTGGTTTCGGCGTGGTCCGGATCGGTGGCGGCTTTGCCGGAGAAGATGCCGCGCAGCATCCACCGCGGTCCGTCCACACCGACGATGCGGGTGACGACCTTGCGTCCGCCCTTGACCACGACCGGCAGTGTCAGTTCGGTGCCGAACACGCCGTCGGTCTCCTTGGCGTCTTTGTTGGCCTCAACCAGGTCGGCGCGCACGTCATCCCACAGTCCCATGGTCTTCGGCGCGGCGAAGGCTTCGATCTCCACGCTGGAGGATCCGTAGGTGATGGTGGTGCCGAGCACCTGCTGGGTGGCGCGGTTGGCCTTCACGCGCAGTTCGATGCCTTGGAGGAACGGCAGATAGTAGGCGCCCATGTCGAGGTATTCGTCATAGTCGGGCACGTTCTCGTCGTCGACGTCCCACGGACCGTGCTCATCGCCACGGCCGTCGTACTCATCGGACGGTTCCGGAAGGATGGTTTCCTGAATTCCACCGGCGGGCGCCTCGGCGGTTTCGGAGATGGCCTCATCGGCCTTGTCGTTCTCTTCGGCGGCGGCTTCAGCGGCTTCCTCGCTCTGACGCTTCTTCTTGCCGAATCCAAACAGTCCCATGATGTTCCTCATTTCATTACGGTTGCAACCGTGACTAGCCTAGCACCCATGCTTAATACGGGCTGGGAATCGGAGTGTGTCCTCCTGTTGCCCGGCATTGGCCGGATGACGGCCGCAAAAACTCACACGTCGTAGGTGATGCTCAGCGGCGCATGGTCCGACCATCGCAGGTCGTAGGTCGGAGCTTTGTCGATGACGAATCCGCGGGCCGTTTCGGCGAGTTCGGGTGTGGCGAACTGGTAGTCGATCCTCCAGCCGACGTTGTTGTCGAAGGCGCGGCCCCGCTGGCTCCACCAGGTGTACGGTCCTTGGATGTCTCCGCACAGGGAACGCATCACATCCACGAATTCCAACTCCCCCAGCCATTTGTCCACGTAGGCGCGTTCCTCGGGCAGGAAGCCGGCGTGCTTCTCGTTGGCTTTCGCGTTCTTGATGTCGAGCGGCGTGTGCGCGATGTTGAAATCGCCGCACAATACCGCCTGCTTGCCGCCGTGCGCCGCTTCATCGCGCAGTTGTCCCATACGTACCAGCATGGTGTCGAGGAAACGGTATTTCTGCTTCATTTTCTCCGGATCGTCGGTGTTGCCGGCGTGCACGTACACGCATACGACAGTGACGGTGTACCCTTGCGGGGTCTTCACATCCGCTTCGATCCAACGGCCGGAATCGACGTCCTCGGCAAGTCCCGGCAGTCCGTAGCGCTTGTCGATGACGGGCAGCGCGGAGAGCAGACCGACGCCGGCGCGTCCCTTGATACGGCAGATCTCGTTCATGCGATCAAGCCCGCTTTGGTCGGCGATGCGTCCGGCGGTCGCGTATTCGAAGCCGAATTCGTCGAAGATGGGGTCGATTTCGTTTTGCGGGGCGCGTACTTCCTGCATGCACCACACGTCCGGCGTGTTCTTCGCGGCCCATTGCTCGATGCCTTTGCGTTTCGCCGCGCGGATTCCATTCACATTCGATGTCGTGATTGTGATCGTCATAGCGCCTTAGCCTAGCCGGAATACAAGAAAACCTCCCTTGTGGGAAGGGAGGTTTTCCAGATGGCTGACGCGATCAGTCGAGTCCGAGCTGCAGCTTGCCGCCTGGGATGGCGTCCAGCAGGTCGCGGGTGTACTGCTTCTTCGGATGGTCGAAGACCTCGTCGGTGGTGGCATGCTCCACCAGCTTGCCGTGCTGCATCACCACGACCTCATCGGCGATCTGACGCACCACCGCCAGATCATGGGTGATGAACAGGTAGCTCAGTCCCTTTTCCGCCTGCAGGTCGTTGAGCAGGCGAAGCACCTGGTCCTGCACCAGCACGTCCAATGCGGAGACGGCCTCGTCGCAGACGATCACATCCGGATCGAGGGCCATGGCGCGCGCGATGGCGATGCGCTGCCTTTGGCCGCCGGAAAGCTCGTTCGGATAACGGCTCATCACCGATTCCGGCAATTCCACCATGTCGATGAGCTCGCGCACACGCTTGGCACGGCTCTTCTTGTCTCCGATGCCGTGGATGCGCAGCGGCTCCTCGATGGACCGGTAGATGGAGTACATGGGGTCGAGCGATCCGTACGGGTTCTGGAACACCGGCTGCACATGACGTCGGAAGTCAAGCAACTCCTTGCCCTTGAATCCGGAGATGTCTTTGCCGTCGTAGGTGACGGTGCCGGCGGTCGGCTCAAGCAGTTTCAGCACCATGTTGGCCACGGTGGATTTGCCGGAACCGGATTCGCCGACGATGGCCAATGTGGTGCCCTTCTTGATGGAGAAGCTCACATCGTCGACCGCCTTGAACATCTCCTTCTTGCGCGGCAGTTTAAATTCCTTGGTCAGGTGATCCACCGTGATGATGGCTTCGCCCTTCTTCAGGGAATCCTCGTTCACCGCGTGCTCCATGACCGCGGTGGCGTCGCCGCCATGTTCCTTGACGGAGATGATGCGCTGCGATGCCAAGGACGGCGCAGCGGCGACCAAACGCTTGGTGTACGGATGCTGCGGATGCTGCAGCACTTCCAGTGAAGGACCGGATTCCACGACCTGGCCCTTGTACATGACCACGATATGCTGGGCGCGTTCCGCGGCCAGACCGAGATCGTGGGTGATGAACAGCACCGCGGTTCCCAGGGAATCGGTCAGCATGTGCAGATGGTCGAGGATCTTCTTCTGCACGGTCACGTCAAGCGCGGAGGTCGGCTCGTCGGCGATGAGCAGTTCCGGACGGCAGGCCAGACCGATGGCGATCAGCGCACGCTGACGCATGCCGCCGGAGAATTCGTGCGGGAACTGGCGGGCACGGGTGGCGGCGTCAGGCAGACCGGCCTCGGACAGCAGACCGGCGATGCGGTCGCCCATGGTGGAGCCGACCACATACTTCTTGGCGATGTACCATGCGTCATCGTCCTTCACCCCGGCTTTGATCAGGCCATCGGCCACACGCCAGCGGGTTTCGGATCCCGGAACCCATTCCTCGGCGAACCGGGCCATGATCTTGTCAAGCTCGTCACCGCTCTTGCCGATCTTGACAAGAGCCTCCTTGGCCGCGGCGATCAGATCAGGCAGTTCCTTGGAACCAAGGAAGGTCTCATCGTCATTGCCCTTGAGCTCCACTTCGTCACCGGCCAGGGCCTTGGCGAATTCGGAACGCTTTTCGTGGTCGATGTCCATGTTGTTGGCCACCAACGCTTCCTTGACCTGGGTGCCGATGCGCCACACCGGGTTCAGGTTGCTCATCGGATCCTGCGGGACAAGACCCATCTTGCTACCACGGAGCTTGTCGAAATCCTTCTGCTTGAAGCCGGAGATCTCCTGGCCATCAAGCTTGATGGAGCCGCCGACCACATGGCCGGTTCCCGGAAGCAGGCCAAGCACGGCCATGGCGGAAGTGGATTTGCCGGAACCGGATTCGCCGACGATGGCCACCCACTGGCCGGGATACACGCTGAAGGACGAGTTGCGCACGGCATGCACGGCCTTGCCTTCATCGGTGGTGAAGTCGACCTGGAGGTTCTTGACCTCCAACAGCGGCCCGTGGGCGCGCTGCATGGCCTCGAGGTTGTTCTCGGTATTCATTTCAGTCATCGAATATCCCTTCACTTACACTCAGGCCGTACGGCTCTTCGGATCGAGCGCGTCCTTGACGGCGTCGCCCATCATGATGAATGCCAGCACGGTGATGGCCAGCGCGGCGGACGGGTAGAACAGCACCATCGGGTCAGTACGCAGGATGGACTGCGCGTTGGAGATGTCTCCGCCCCAGCTGACCGTGGTGGTGGGCAGACCGACGCCCAGGAAGCTCAGCGTGGCCTCGAGCACGATGTAGGTGGCCAGCGAGGTGGTGCCGACCACGATGATCGGAGCCAGCGAATTCGGCAGGATGTGGCGGAACAGGTTGCGGATCGGGGTGGATCCCAGAGCGGTGGACGCCGTGTTGAATTCAAGGTTCTTGGCTTCCATCACAGCACCTCGCGCGATTCGTGCCACGGAGGTCCAGCCGAACAGCGTCATCACCAGAATGATCTTCCAGATGGAGCTGCTCGTTTTGAACATCTGGAGCACCACGATGGCGCCAAGCAGAATCGGCAGCGCGAGGAAGATATCGGTCAGTCGGCTCAGCACGGCGTCGACCCATCCTCCGAAGAAGCCGGCGATTGCGCCGATCAGCGTTCCGAGCAGCACCACCAGCAGTGTGGCGAACACGCCGACGCTCAGCGAGGTGCGGGTGCCGTAGACCACACGGGAGTATACGTCGCAACCTTGCAGGTCGAAGCCGAACGGATGGCCTGAGGAAGCCGGCTCAAGGGAATTGTCGAGCGTGCAGTAGTTCGGGTTCTGCTTGGTCAACACGCTCGGGAACAGCGCCACGAACACGATGAAGATGATCAGCAGTCCGGAGATGATGAACAGCGGGTTCTTACGCAGGGTTCGCCATGCGTCGGCCCACATGTTCGAAGCCGGTGCGGATTCGTCCATCGAGTCGACGGCCTTCAGGGGCGTCTCATCGAGCGGTGCCACATAGCGTTCCTGTCCCGGAAGCACGGTGGAAGGATTGGTCTCATTCATTTCGGTCATTTCTTGTTCCCTCCCTCGACTCACGCGTAACGGATTCGCGGATCAAGCGCGGCGTACAGCATGTCGACCAGCAGATTGCAAACCACGAAGATCAGCATGAGCAGCGTCACGATGGACACCACCAGGTTGCCTTCTCCCTTGAGGATGCTCTGATAGGTCAGGTAGCCGATGCCATGCACGTTGAAGATGGTTTCGGAGATCATCGCGCCGCCCATCAGTGCGCCAAGATCCTGGCCCAGATAGGTGACGACGGGGATCATGGAGTTGCGCAGCACGTGGCGCAGCATGACGGATTTGTTGTCCATGCCCTTGGCGCGCGCGGTGCGCACATAGTCGAGGGCGATGTTGGACGAAATCTCCGTACGGCTCAGACGGATGATGTACGCCATCGATACAGAGCCAAGCACCATGGCCGGCATCAGCAGATCAAGGAATCCTGGATTCGCTCCGGCGGTGACCGGCAGCAGATGCCACTTCACACCGAGGAAGTACTGGCAGAGGAAGCCGGTGACGAAGGTCGGCACGGAGATGAGCAGCAGGGAGAAGATCAGGATGACGGTATCGCACCACTTGCCCTTCTTCAGGCCGGAGATCACACCGAAGATCACGCCGAAAACCGCTTCGAACACGAAGGCCATCAGGGCGAGCTTGATGGTCACGGGGAAGGCGCGGCCGATCACGTCGATGACAAGCTGTCCGGAGAAGGTCTTGCCGAAGTCGAGGGTCAGCGCGTTCTTCAGGAACAGCAGATACTGGACGATGAACGGCTTGTCCAGATTGTATTCGGCACGGATCTGGGCCGCGACCGCTTCGTTGACCGGCTTGTCGCCGAACATCGCCTTGACCGGGTCGCCCGGCAACGCGAACACCAGGGCATACACCAGAAGCGTCGTGCCGAGAACCACAGGGATCATCTGCAGAATGCGTCGCAGAAGATACTTGCCCATTGGTTTCTCCTTTTGATTACTCACTCGTTCGCCAGCCGTTTGCGGCTTCGTCCCCTACGCTCACGCGTATAGGACATGAGGCCCGGGGCGGCCGGCGCTTGCCCCGTTACGTATCAGTGATACTGCACCACAGTGCTTTATATTGCAGTTTCATGAAAGACAGCTGAAAATATACCCCACGCGCGGACATCTTCTGTTGATGTCGCATGTCCAGCCGTCATGGACCTCCGATGGAAGCCCCGTTTATTACGCGGAAAGGAAGGAACGGATATTCGAATCCGTTCCTTCCTTCATGTCGATCCTACGAAATCAAAATCAGAGAACGGCTCACTTGCCGGACTTGGTCATGTTCTCGTAGACCGGCAGGTTCTGCCAGTTCATCTCGAAGCCGGAGACACCGGTCGAGGCCACACCATAGGCATTGGCGTAGTACAGCGGAACGGCCGGCAGGTCGTTGAGCAGCACTTCCTGTGCCTGCTGGTACAGCTTGTTGGCGTCTGCGACGGACTTGGAGGCAGCGGCCTTGTCGCACAGCGCATCGAACTCCGGGTTCTTGTAGTCGCCATCGTTGGAGCCGTTGCCATCGGCAGCGGCGGAGGCGAAGTTCTGCACCAGGTAGTTTTCGGCGGACGGGTAATCCGGCTGCCAGCCGCTACGGAACGCGCCGTTCACCTTGCGGTCGGACACGGCGGTGCGGAAATCGTTGAAGGTCGGGTACGGGTTGGTGGCGGCCACGCCGGCGCCCAGCACGTTGTTGATGGAGTTGACCACGGCGGTGTAGATGACTTCGTGTCCACCATCGGCGTTGTAGGCGAAGGTGAACTTGTCATCGGAGGTCCACGGGCTGATGGCGTTGGCCTTCGCCCACAGTTCCTTGGCCTTCTTCTCGTTGTACTTCAGGTTGCCGGAGCCCTTGAGGGAATCGGAGTAGCCCGGGGTCAGCGGGGAGGTGAAGTCGGCGGCCGGGGTGCCGGTGCCGTTGAGCACCTTCTTGCAGATGTTCTCGCGGTTGATGGCCATGGAGACGGCCTGGCGACGCAGGGTGCCTTCCTCGGTGTCGGTTTCGAAGTGCTTCAGCTTGGCCGGGATGGTGAACTGCTGGATGACGGAGCCGGCCTTGTTGTAGGCCTGTACGGTGGAGTCCTTCTGGAAGGTCTTGGTGGCGGAGGCCGGGACGGACTCCATCACGTCGAGGGAACCGGACTGGATGTCGGCGTAGGCGGCCTCATCCTTGGTGTAGACCTTGAAGGTCACGCCGTCGTTCTTGGCGACGCGGTTGCCCTTGTAGTCGGGGTTCTTCACCAGCACGATCTGGTTGTCGTGGTCCCAGGACTGGAACTTGTACGGGCCGTTGCCGACCGGCTTCTCGCCGAAGGCCTTCGGATCCTTGAAGAAGGATTCCGGCAGCGGAGCGAATGCGGTGTAGCCGACCTTGATGGCGAACACGGAGTCGGAACGGTTCAGGTCGACGGTGAATTCATGGTCGTTGACGACCTTCAGGCCCTCGAGCTGTTCGTCGCCCTTGAGCTTGTCTCCATCCTGGAGCTTGTCGTAGCCCTTGATGGTGGAGAAGAAGGAGGAGCCGAGCTGGGCGTTCTTGGCGTTGGCCGTGTAGCTCCATGCCTTGGTGAAGGATTCGGCGGTCACCGGGGTGCCGTCGGTGAACTTCCAACCATCCTTGAGCTTGATGGTGTACTGGGTGGCGTCATCGTTGGACTTGATGGACTCCGCCACTTCGTTGGAGGCATTGCCCTTGGCGTCGAAGGAAATCAGACGTGCGAACAGCAGGTCGAGCGGCTTGCCGCCGCCGGTCTCGTTGCAGTCGCCCGGGATGAGCGGGTTCTGCGGTTCGGAATTGTATGCGGTGATGACGTTGGAACCCTTATCAGCGGTGGAGTCACCGTTGGAAGAGCCGCAACCGCTGAGCAGCATGCCGAATGCGCATGCGGCCGCAGCGAAAGCCAGAGCTTTCTTCTTCATGGAATTCATATTCTCCTTATCCATTATTTCCAGAGCCGTAAGACACTGTTCAAAAAGAAGGCGGGCGTCAATACCGTGGCATCAACGTCCGTCTTCGTTCTGATGGTGGGTTCATTATCACTCGATTGAGGGACAACCGCTCCATATCCGAGGGAGGCCCATGCAAAATAATCAAATCAAAACTCATCATCTGATAAAACAATCCGTTTTTCCCGCTTATCGCCGGAACAACTTATCCGCATCGTGCGTATGGACGGACGCGGACATATCCGTTCGCTGTCAGCGTACTTTGCCAATCCGCGTCACGCCCGTGGAAACGCCTGCCCGTATCGTGCCTTCAACTGTTCGATGGACACGTGTGTGTAACGCTGCGTGGTCTTCAGCGAGGAATGCCCCAGCATCTCCTGCACCTCACGCAGGTCCGCTCCCCCGTCGAGCATATGGGTCGCCGCACTGTGGCGCAACGCATGCGGACTGATGTCTGGCACGCCGGCCTTCCGTGCCCGGTCGTGCACCACCTTGCGCACCATACGTTGACCGATCCGCCCGCCCTGCGATCCCAAAAAGAACGCGTCGTCCGACATGTCACCGCATAGTACGGGACGGCCATGTTCCAGCCAATCGCGCAAGGCCTTGTCGGCTGGTGCGCCGAATGGCATGACACGCTGCTTGTCGCCTTTGCCGGTCACTTTCACCGTGCGGTTGCCGAATGTCACGTCGGCCACGTCGAGTCCGACCAGTTCCGCCACACGCATGCCGGTGGCATAGAGCAGTTCCAGCATGGCCGCGTCACGCAGCGCGATCGCCTGTTTTTTCATATTCGGTTCCTGCGATCGCGCCTCCATGCCGTCCTCATCAACGCGGTCCATCAGCTGCTGCGCCTGCGTTTCGTTCAATACCGCCGGCAGCGTATCGGGGATTTTCGGCGTCTGCAACGAAGCCGCCGGGTTGGCGGACGCCATGTCATGGTCGTATGCCCATGCGAAGAATCCACGCACGGCGACGGTTTTGCGCGCCATGCTGCTGCGTGCGTGATTTTTGGACGATTTGGCCATCCACAGGCGCAAATCCTCGATGGTCACCTCATTCAGATCCACGCAACCCTGTTTCCGCAACGCCACCAAGCATTCCTCGACATCGCTGCGGTACGCCCTACGGGTGTTTGCGCTCAACCCTCGGTTGGCTTTCAGATAGGCGTCGAATCCGTCCAACGCATCATCGAAACACATGCAAACCACCTTCCGCTTCGTCTGAAATGAACAGACACCACGCAGACACCGTATAAATGCCATTCCGCAGCGCGATCGAATGTCATCTCACGCGATGGCACGATTCCATTATGTCCCCATACCGATAGACTGATGACGATTAGGCATCTTACGAACAGGCGGTATTATGACTCGTCATTCCATTCATGACGTACAGCATCCGACAGCCGAAAACCCCGATGATGGGATTGTGGCCCGCGCCATCGACCTGACCAAGGTCTACGGCTCAAAAGACAACGAAGTGATGGCGTTGGATCATGTGAATGTGGAATTCAAGCGCGGTGAAATGACCGCCATCATGGGCCCTTCCGGTTCCGGCAAGTCCACGCTCATGCATTGCATGGCCGGGCTCGACACCCCTTCGTCCGGCAAGGTGATCGTGGAGGGACTCGAGGTCTCCTCCATGAACCAGAAGCAGTTGACGGACCTGCGCCGCGAGCAGATTGGCTTCATCTTCCAATCGTTCAATCTGGTGCCGACGCTGTCCGCCGAAGAAAACATCCTGCTGCCGTTGCAGATCGCGAAACGTCCGATCGACCGCGAATGGTTCAACCAGGTGGTCAAGGTGGTCGGTCTCGAAAAGCGTCTTACCCACCGTCCAAGCCAGCTGTCCGGCGGCCAGCAGCAGCGTGTGGCCTGCGCCCGCGCCATCATGGCACGTCCGTCCGTGATCTTCGCCGACGAGCCGACCGGCAACCTCGACTCGCGCTCCAGCCGTGAGGTGCTTGGCTTCCTGCGTGATTCGGTACGCGACTACGGCCAGTCGATCGTCATGGTCACCCACGATCCGCGTGCGGCCTCCTTCGCGGACCGTGTGCTGGTGCTCGCCGACGGCAACATCACCCGCGACATGCAGCATCCGACGTACAACGAGATTCTTGAGGTGTTCGCCGGCGACGACGATATCGACGACGTTCCTGCAGCCGACATGGTCGCGCCGTCCACCGCAACGGAGGGCGCACAGGCATGATTCGCATAGGATTGCGCGACGCGCGCAGCCATTTCGGCCGTTTCATCATGTCGATCGTGGCCATCGCGCTCGGCGTGAGTTTCGTGGTCGGCTCGTTCTGTTTCCGCGAAATGCTCAACAACCAGGTTTCACAGATGATGTCCACCAATGCGGACCATGACGTGTACGTGCGCGGTTCGCAGGAGAAGAAAAAAGATTCGTCGGCGATGTCGATGGGATCGACGAAAAGCTACAACGATGTCGACGTCGATCTGGCGGGTACGATAGCCAAGGTCGACGGTGTTTCCTCGGCACGCGTCGTGCACATGCTGTCCGGCGTGGTGCTGCTCGACAAGCATGGCGATGCGGTGACCACCATGGGGTCTCCGACGCTCGCCATAGGCATGGGCAAGTCGTCGCCGTGGCGGTCCGCCAAGTTCACGACCGGCACGTGGCCGAAGAACGGCGATGAGATCGCCCTTCATTCCTTCGCCGCCGAACAGTCGGGTCTGAAGGTCGGCGATAAGACGAAAATCGTCTATCCGGACGGCGCTCATAAGGTGACCGTCAGCGGCATCTTCACCACCGATGCCAGCCAGGCAGGCGCCATCATCATCGCCATCGATCCCGCGACGGCCAAGGAACAGGCGAACAAGCAATCGGACGATCCGGACAAGACTGCGTTGATCAGCGTCTACGGCAATAAGACCACGCCGCTTGACGACAACGCGCAGCAGCAGCTGGCGGACCGTATCAACAAGGCGCTGCCGAGATCGGCGAAGGCGCATGCCATCACCGGTGACGAATACCGTGACGAATCAACCAAATCCACGCAGGACGCGCTCGGCTTCATCCAACCGCTTATTCTGATTTTCGCGGTGATCGCATTGTTTGTCGGCTCGTTCATCATCGCCAACACGTTCTCCATGATCGTGCGCGAGTCGATGCGCGGCTATGCGCTGCTGCGTTCCATCGGCGCTTCTCCCCTGCAAGTGTTCTCCACGGTGATCGTGCAAGCTCTGTTGCTGGGCCTGGTAGGTTCGCTCGCAGGCATCGGGCTCGGCTGGGGCATGGTCAAACTCATCGCATCCGGTTTGGCGAATATGGGTATGCCATTGACCGGCGCCACCAATCCGACCGTTTCCGACATGCTCGTCGGCCTTGTGGTCGGCATTGTGGTGACGTTGATCGGTGCGGCCCTGCCGGCGCGAAATGCGGCGCTTGCCCCGCCGATTCAGGCGATGAACGAAACCGTCAATCCGGAAAAGCCCGTCCTCGCACGTGGCATCCTCGGCACCGTCATGGTGCTGTTGGGCTTCCTGAGCTGGGGTTTCACCTACGCTTTGGCCGCCGCGGATGGTGACGGCGGTCCGACGCCGTGGAAGGCGCTCAACAGTATCGCTGTCGGCTGGCCGCTCGGTATTGGCGCGGCGCTGGCCGTGATCGGCGTGATTGTGGCGGGACCGGCATACGTGTCCACCGCGGGCGCGGTGCTCGGCTGGCTGCCATCGAAGGCCTTCACCGTGACTGGGCGTCTCGCGCAACGTAACATTTCTCGTTCGAAACGTCGCACGTCCAACACCGCAGCCGCCCTGTTCGTGGGAGTGGCGATTGTCAGCTGTCTGGGCGTGGTGGCCACGTCGGCGAAGGCTTCGGTCAATTCGCTGGTGGATACCGGGCTCAAAGCCGATTTCGCCGTATCTTCGGCTTCGGCCGGGCAGATTCCCGACCAGGCCATCAAAGACATCAAAAAGGTCGATGGCGTGAATCATGTGGTGTCGAACCGTGTGGTGCTTGGTGTGAAATATGACGGCAAAGCCATCAACGGGTTCACGTTCGCCACACAGCCGGAGCTGTTCACCAAGATCTTCGCCGCCGAAACCACCGAAGGTGATGCCGCTGCCGCGTTGAAGGATGGCAAGCTGCTCGTCGGCAAGACCATTGCCGACGATCGTGGATGGCATGTGGGTCAGAAGGTCAAGGCCACGGCCGAGAACATCGTGGTAGACAAGGAGGCCACAGCCAAGGCGCAGGCCGATTACCAGGCCAAGGTGCAGGCGCATGTGCAGGAATTGCAGTCGCAGGCCCAGCAATTGGCCGCATCCGGCGACTTGGCAGGAGCGCAGGCCAAGGCTTCGGAAATCGAACAGTACACGAACGACGCCAAGAACGTCGATCCGAAAACGCTGGTCAAGACGAAGAAGGTCACCACCGGAAAGACGCTGACCATCGGCGCGATCGTGTCGAATTCCGTATACCGCGATTTCGCGATCGTCAACGACGATTTGGCCGAGCAGATCGGCAACAAGCAGACCATGTTCGTCATGCAGGCGTTCGTCACGGACAAGCGGGGCGCCGACACGGCCCAAGTCAAGAAGGCCCTGAAGAAAACAATCAAGAAATACTACACAATCGTCGTGTTCGACCGTGACGAGTATAAGTCCACGATGAGCTCGATGATCGATCAGATGCTCATGGTCCTGTACGCGTTGCTGGCTTTGTCCATCATCATCGCCATTTTCGGCATCGTGAACACGCTGGCGTTGAGCGTGTCGGAACGCACCAAGGAGATTGGTCTGCTCCGTGCCATCGGCACGTCACGTGGCCAGGTGCGTGGCATGCTTGGCATCGAAGCGGCGATCATCTCCGTGTTCGGCACGGTGTTGGGTTTGGTCGTCGGCGTCGCCGCGGGAGTGGTGATTCGTGCGGTCTACGCGTCCGAAGGTTTGGAGACGCTGGCGATTCCGTGGTTGCAGCTGCTCGTGTTCCTGCTGCTGTCGATTGTGGTCGGTCTGGTGTCCAGCATCTCCCCCGCCTCCCGCGCGTTGAAGCAGCCGGTCCTTGACGCCGTGGCGAACGAGTGAGACAGTTGGAGCGGAACATCGAAAGGAGGCAGCAATGCCTATTCCCAATGAGATTCCAGTAGGAGCGCGCATCGTGGTGCGCACCTTGGAAGGCGTCGATCCTACCGATCATCGTATGAAGTTCCGCGATTACGTAGGCCACGTGCGTTCGTGGGACGGTCAGAAACTGGAGATGACGCGCGATGCGGCGGCGAACGGCTCACGTCCCGAGCAGCGTGTCACGATTCCCGCCGACGAAATCGTGACGATCAAGCCGGTGCCGGAACGTTCCATGACTCGGCCACGTCCGTAGTCGCATACCTCCCCCTACCGCGCGCAAAGACAAGAGCGCCGCAATCGCACTGATTTTCTGCGATTGCGGCGCTTTTGCATAGCGATGGCGTCAGTCGTCAGACCACGGAACGCGCCTGCGCGATCGCGGTACGCTCGCCGTCGAATCGCACGATATGCTCGCCTCTGCGGGCGGATTCCAGCAGCGTGCGCTGCCAATCGTTTTCGGGAATCGACAGTTCGACCGTCGCGCAATGTTCGGCGTACTCCGGCTGCCTGCTGGCGGCCTTGTAGTCGCGGAACGGTTGGCCTTGGGCGAAGAAACGGTCCATTTGCTTCACGTCGCCTTCCGTGGGGCGCACGCCGGTATCGGCCATGTCATGCAGCACGTTGGCCACCAACGTCAATCGGTTGGCCATGTTGCGTAGCAAAGTCTCCACGTTGGCCGCGTCCTCCTCCACCATGGCACGTGTGCGGTTCGGATCGGTCAGCGCCACGCGCGTCATGTCACGCCAGGACCCGGCTGCGAGCGCGGCCGCGATGTTGCGGTTCGGGTTGGCCACCAGCTCGTTGATCATGGCGGTGGCGATGACGTGAGGCATATGTGAGATGAGCGCGGCGCAACGGTCATGGGTGGCGTCGTCAAGTACGATGAGCCGGTTGCCGCAACGATTCACGATCATGTCGGCCACGGCGCGGAACCGGCGGTATTCGGTGTGTTCGTCGACGGTGATGGCCCAGAGCGCGTCGTCATAGAGTGTAGGGTCGGATGCCTCCCAGCCGGACAGTTCGTTGCCGGCCATCGGGTGTGCTCCGACGTAGCAGCCGTCAAGACCAATGGCTTTGACTTGGTCGCGGACCATGCCTTTGACGCTGCCCACGTCGGTGAGCGTGGTTGTTTCCGTGTCGATCAATGGTTTCAATGCGCCGAGGATTTCGGGCATGGCCTTGAGCGGGTTGCACAGTACGAGCACGTTCGGTTTGGTTTCGGCGAGTGCCGCCAAGGTGGGTTTGCAGATGATGCCGTCGGCTTCGGCGGTGGCGTAGGGGCGGTCGTTGTGGTTCCATGCGGTCACTTCGCAGCCGGCGTTGACGAGTCGGCGTGCCAGTGATCCTCCGATGAGGCCGAGTCCTACGATTGCGATGCGTGGCTTCACCACATCAGCTCCCTTCTGACGGTTTCGTCGTTCTGCCAATCGTCCGGCAGGTGGCTGTCGTCGAGTCGTACGCCGCCTTGCGGCAGCATCCATGAGGTGACGGGCGGGTTGGGGCGTTCCCTGCGCGGGTAGACGGCGAGTGTTTTGGCCCAGTCGCCATGTTCTGCGATTTCCACAAGCGCGTCGCGGAAACGTTCCTCCCAAGGGGCGGCGTCGAGGGTGACGATGAAGCTGTATGTGCCGGTGCGTCCTTTGATGGGCCGTGAGATGAAGCTGGTCATGTTCAGTCCCGCGTCACGGAACACGTCGAGCAGGTTGGCGAGCACGCCTGGGCCGGTGACGAGCGGGATGAGCGTCAATACCGATTCGTATTCGACGTTAGCTTCGGCGCGTGGTTTGGCGAGCAGCCGTGCGACTTCGGCGCGTGGCGCGAGCACGAGGAAGTCGGTGGCGGCTCCTTGGTAGTCCTGGATGGCGGTGCCGATGCGGGTGATGTCGTACAGTTCGCCGCAGATGGCGGGACCGAAGGCGATTTCACCTGGGATAAGGTCCCGGCAGGCCGCCGCGTTGGATGTGGCCGGCTGTGTGGAGAGCCGATGTTCGGCGATGAATCGTTTGCATTGCGCGAGACCGTGCGGATGGGCGGTGGCGATGCGCGCTTCGGCTGGATCGGCTCCTTGCGCCACGTATGCGTCGAATTCGACGTTCACACCGACGCGTGCGAATCCGACAAGGTCCTTCGCGTCGATCAGAGCGTCGAGGTTGGGGACCACGTACCCTTCGACGTTGTTCTCCCAGGCCACGATTCCCCAGCCGTCGCCGTGCTGTGCGGCGTCAAGAATCTGCGGCACATCGTCCATAGGCATCAGGTCGAAGCCTTGCGGTTCGAACCGTGCCAACTCTTGGGCGGCATTGACGGCCGCCTGATGGGTGAAGGTGCCTTGTGGCCCCAGATAGAACAGCTTGCGTGCGCTCATTGCCGCCTGTGCCTCCTTGTTGCGGGTCATCCTAAGCACCTTAGCGCATTCGCGGGGCTGTGGAGGGGTCTAGTCCACCGGTTGGGCGGTGTCATGGTCCGGTTCAGACGATTCGTTCTGGTCATATTCCGTGGAGTCATCCTCAGTGCGCGGCGGCATCGTGAACCAGCTTTTGGGCAGCGCCAGCATGATCAATGGAATCAGCACCACGCCGTATAGCCAGAAATAGCCGGCGTTGTTGCTGAAATACGGCAACGTCGCCGTCTCGCCGAATCCGACGGGAATCATGGCGTCCCCGCCCGGACCGTAACCGGCCATGACGGTCCAGACCACCAGTGACGAACTGATCAGATGCAATGCGAGGCCCGATACGCCATCACGTGAACGCGCCGACCATGTCGAGATGATGACCAGAGCATATGCGATCACAAGACCGTAGGGAATATTCGCCGACGCGCCCATGCGGTGCGCCATCGTGCCGATCACGCCGACGACGGCACCGGCGAGCAGGTCAACCAAAAACCGCGCCCATACCGGTAGACGATGCGACCACGGCAGCAGCCTGCGGTCGATGCCGTCCTGTGATTGCGATTGCGGTTCCGGCTGTGTTTCCTGCGTGCGTTGCGTCATGTCTTCCACTATGCCCTACGTTCCTTACAAAACAGCAAGAAAGGCAAGAGATACGCGGAAAACCGCCGACATCTCTTGCCTTTCTTAAGCGTTTAGCGCACTAGCGGAACACACTACCGTGCCCGCGAAGCGCCAAAACAATGCGAAGAATCACTTGTTATTCTGAGCGTTGTTCTGGCGACGCTGCTTGGCGCGCCACTTGTACCAATCCTCACGGCTCAGAATGATCTTGCGCACGCGGATGGATTCCGGGGTGACTTCCACGCACTCGTCCTCGTTGGCAAAGTCCAGGGACTCTTCGAGGCTCATCTTGATCGGCGGGGTCAGGGTTTCCAGCACGTCTGCGGTGGCGGAACGCATGTTGGTCATGTGCTTGGCCAGCGTGATGTTCACATCCAGCTCGTCCGGCTTGTTGTTGATGCCGACGACCTGGCCCTCGTACACCGGGGACTGCGGCTCGACGAAGAAGTTGCCACGTGCCTGCAGACGCTGCATGGCGTACGGAGTGGCGACGCCCTGACGGTCGCAGACCATGGAGCCGTTCTGACGGGTCACGATCTGGCCGGCCCACGGAGCGTAGCCAGCGGAGATGGAGGAGGCGATGCCGGTGCCGCGGGTGGCGGACAGCAACGCGGTGCGGAAACCGATCAGACCACGGGACGGCACGGTGAACTGCAGACGGACCCAGCCGGTGCCGTGGTTGGTCATGTTGTCCATGCGGCCCTTGCGGTCGGCGAGCAGCTGGGTGACGGCGCCCATGTACTCTTCCGGCACGTCGATGGTGGTGTTTTCCATCGGCTCGTTGACCACGCCGTCGATGGTCTTGGTGACCACCTGCGGACGGCCGACGGTCAGCTCGAAGCCTTCACGGCGCATCTGCTCGGCAAGCACGGCCAGTGCGAGTTCGCCACGGCCCTGCACTTCCCAAGCGTCCGGACGGTCAGTCGGCAGCACCTTGATGGACACGTTGCCGATGAGCTCGCGATCGAGGCGGTCCTTGATCATGCGGGCGGTGAGCTTGTGGTCCTTGCCTTCGGTGCCGGCAAGCGGGGAATCGTTGATGCCGAAGGTCATGGAGATGGCCGGGTCGTCAACGTGGATAAGCGGCAGCGGACGCGGATCATCCGGGTCGACGATGGTCTCGCCGATCATGATGTCGTTCACGCCGGCGACGGCGACGATGTCGCCAGGGCCTGCGGATTCGACCGGGGTGCGCTCCAGGCCCTGCGTACGCAGCAGCTCGGACACGCGGAAGTTCTCGATGGAGCCGTCCACACGGGACAGACCGTAGGTCTTGCCCTTCTCAAGGGTGCCGTTGTAGATGCGGACCAGACCGAGTCGGCCGAGGAAGTCGGAGGAGTCGATGTTGGCGACGTGGGCCTGCAGCGGCGCGCCTTCCTCGTATTCCGGAGCCGGAATGTTCTTGATGATGGCCTCGAACAGCGGCTCGAGGTTGTCGTTGTCCGGCAGGCCGCCGTTTTCCGGCTGGTTTTCGGAAGCGTAACCGGCCTTGGCGGCGCAGTAGATGACCGGAAGGTCGAAGAGGGAATCCTCATCGAGGTCGATGCCTTCCTCGATGACGTCCTGGGCCAGGCCGAGCAGCAGGTCGGAGGATTCGCCGACGACTTCGGAGATTCGGGCGTCCGGGCGGTCGGTCTTGTTCACGCACAGGATGACCGGAAGCTTGGCTTCGAGGGCCTTGCGCAGCACGAAACGGGTCTGCGGCAGCGGGCCTTCGGAAGCGTCGACGAGCAGCACGACGCCATCGACCATGGAGATGCCGCGCTCCACCTCGCCACCGAAATCGGCGTGGCCAGGGGTATCGATGATGTTGAGGGTGATGCCTTCCGGATGGCCGTACTTGGCGGCCAGCGGGCCGGTGTACTGCACCGCGGTGTTCTTGGCGAGGATGGTGATGCCCTTCTCGCGTTCCAGATCGTTGGAATCCATCACGCGGTCCGGGACTTCCTCACGCTCGTTGAACACGTGGGACTGGGCCAGCATCGCGTTGACCAGGGTGGTCTTACCGTGATCGACGTGTGCCACAATCGCTACATTTCGGATATCGCCGCGAACCGCCATCGAAACCTCTCTTAGTGTTGCTGTTCTCTTACGTAAACGTTCGGTACGTACATGCTATCGGTACTTAAAAATCCGTACTTACACACAAACCGAGCCAATTCTAGCGAAGCATTACGACACATGGAAAACGGCGGACCTGTCAGATCATGCCGACAGGCCCGCCGTCAATCGCGCGAAGAGGCGCGCGGACCTTAATCCTCAAGCTCCTTGCCAGTGCGTTCAGGCAGGCACAGGGCCGCCACGCAGGCAAGGATGAACGCCACGGCGAAAACGATGAACGCCACGGCCTTGTTGCCACCGGACAAGGTCAGGAACCATGGCATCAGCAGCGGCGCGATGATCGCGGCCACACGACCGCAAGCCGCGGCGGCACCGGAGGCGGCGCCACGCAGACGCGTCGGATAGATTTCCGGAGTCACCGCGTACAACACGCCCCAAGCGCCAAGGTTGGACGCGGACAGCAGCATGCCGAAGCCCAGCACAGCGGCCACGGAACCGGCTTGGGAGAAGGCGAACGCTGCCACGGCGGACACGGCGAGGAACACGCTCAGGGTCTTCCTGCGGCCCCAGATCTCCACCAGCCATGCCGCGAGGAAGTAGCCGGGCAGCTGTGCGATGGCGATGGCGAGCGTGTAGCCGAACGACTTGGTCAGCGAACCGAACTGGTCGGCCAGTAGAGACGGCATCCACGTGAACGCGCCGTAGTAGGAGAAGTTCACGAAGAACCATGTGGCCCAGATGGCTGCGGTGCGCGCAAGATACTTCTTGCCGAACAGCTCGCGGGTTTTGATCTTCGGCAGCGGCTCACCCTTCGGGGATGCGACCGGTTCGACGCCTCCGGCCTGTTCGAAGTAGCGCACGGCCTGCTCGGCCTCATCCTCACGTCCCTTGGATTCGAGGAATCGCACGGACTCAGGGATATGAATGCGCGTCACGATGGCGTACAGCAGCGGCAATGCTCCGATGAGCAGCGCCCAGCGCCATCCCCAATCGCCGGTGTTAGGAATGACGAAATAGCCGATGCAGGCGGCGATGATCCAGCCGATTGCCCAGAAGGATTCCAGCAACACCGTCATACGGCCGCGTTGTTTGGTCGGAGAGAATTCCGAGACCAATGTGGAGGCGACCGGCAGCTCGGCGCCCAGGCCGAGGCCGATGACCAGTCGAGCGATCAGCAGAGCCGCCAGCGACCATGACAACGCCATACCGCCATTGGCCAGGCCGAAAATCACCAGCGTCGCGGAGAAGACCGTCTTGCGGCCAACGCGGTCGGCCACGAAGCCGCCAAGCGCGGCGCCGATCGCCATTCCGACGAAACCGATGGACAGCACCCAGCTTTTCTCGGTCGGCGTCAGATTGAAATGCGGGTCAGCCGCGATGGCGGCCACGACGAACGACACCAGACCAACGTCCATCGCGTCGAACGCCCATCCAATACCCGAAGCCACCAACAGCTTCCTGTGCGCCTTGTTGAACGGCAGTCGGTCAAGACGCTCGTTGCGAGTCAGCGAGACCTCTCCCCCGACGGTTTGTTGCGATGCGGACATCAACACCCCTTTATCATTGTTTTCCTATTGTGTCGTGAGCTCGTTCAAGCCCGACGATGGCAGGCGATCACGCCGTCATCAATGCGGATAACGCGTCGTCATCCTGGAAAGCAATTCGAGTGTCGTCCGATTCGGATGCCGTTCCGGCTTCGGTCCACAAATCCGTTCCCGGCTTCCGGCTGTACCGGTAGACCGCCGCCGGCCTGTTACGGCCGATCCGCAGTTTCTCACCGGTGTCTTCCAACAGTCCGGAAGCGAGCATTTTACGGCGGAAATTCGCCAAATCGATACGCTGTCCGGCAATCGCCTCGTACACGTCATGCAGTTGGCTCAACGTGAATCGCTCGCCCACCAATCGAGTGGCGATGTCAGGCGATTCGATTTTGCCGCGAAGCCGGTTCATGGCGTATTCGACGATGGTGCGATGGTCGAACGCAAGTTCCGGAAGATGGTTGACGGGGAACCACTTGACGTTGTCCCCTCCGGCGAAGTCGATTCGTTCATCGGCCTCGCCCACCAGGGCCCAGTACACGATGGACACCATCGGCAGACCGCCATGCGAACGTGCCGGATCGCCGAACGTGTAAAGCTGCTCAAGATATTTCGGATGCAGCGACGTCGTCGATTCCAGTGCGGCATACGCCGACTGTTCCAATGAATGGTCGGCCCTCAGACCGCCTCCCGGCAACGCCCATTGCCCCAAAAAAGGCTGACGGACGCGTTTGACCAGCGGCATCCACAGGGTGGAGCCCATGCCGGACGAAGCGGCACCAGCGCACACATCTGACTGCGGAACCGGTCCCAAAGCCAGAATCACCACGGATACGCCGACCTGCGGAGGCTGCTTGCGCCGTTCCGAGACATTGCCCATGATCAATTGATGGCCTCTTCCAATACTTCGAATTGCTTACAGGAAAGGAGTCTAACACTTATAGTCAACATGACTATAAGTGTGTCGAGTCGCTCATAAACACCAAGAGCCCCCAACGGGGCTCTTGCAAAGTTCAGGCCACGATGTCGTTGGCGATCAGCTCGCGGGCCACTTCACGGTATTCCTTCGCCGTCTTGTGGCTCGGCGCGTAGATGGTGATCGGCGCGGCCGCCACCGTGGAATCCGGCAGCTTGATGGAACGCGAAATCACGGAATGGAACACCTTGCCTTGGAACGCCTCGTAGATACGCTGCAACACCTCCTCGCAATGCAGGGTACGGGTGTACATGGTGACCAGCACGCCATACACTTCAAGGCTCGGATTGATGCGCGACTGCACCTTCTCGATGGATTGCATGAGCAGCGCCACGCCACGCAGCGCGAAGAATTCGGCAGCGACCGGAATGATCACACCGTCGGCCGCGGTCAACGCGTTCACCGTCAGCAGGCCCAACGATGGCTGGCAGTCGATGATGATCACGTCGTACTCGTCCTTGACCTGGCGCAGCACACCGGCAAGCACCTGCTCACGTCCCACTTCGGTGACCAGTTGCACTTCGGCGGCGGACAGATCGATGTTGGCCGGCATAATGTCGAGATTCTCGAAATCGGTGTGGTGAATCACGCTGTGCACGTCCATGCGCGGATTGAACAACGCCGTGTACACGGTATCCTCCACCGCGTTGGCGTTGATGCCGAGACCCACCGTGGCGGCGCCTTGCGGATCGAAGTCGACGATCAGCACGCGCCTGCCGTATTGGCTTAGCGCGCCGCCGATATTGATGGAACTGGTGGTCTTGCCGACGCCACCCTTCTGGTTGCACATGGCGATGACCCTTGCCGGACCGTGCGTCTGCAGCGGCTCCGGTGCGGGAAACGTCTCATAATCACGTCCAAGCAAATCCGTAGGCATACCGTTTACCTTACCAACATCCTCGTGTCAAAAACTCCACTGTTTCCATGCTAGCCCATCATCGCCGTCAGAAACGGCAGCAACACATGCATCTCATGCTATCTTGCCCTTGGATGCGAGGTCAGATATGTCTCGATGAGGTTCTCCGGGCTTACATGCGTGTAGATCTGCGTGGTGGTGACGCTCGCGTGACCCAGCAGTTCCTGCACGGTGCGCACGTCGGCCCCGCCTTGGATCAGATGCGTGGCGAAGGAATGGCGCAATGTGTGCGGATGCAGGGGCTTGTCGATATGCGCGCGTTCCCCGGCCGCACGGATGATCTCCCACACCGATTGCCTTGACAGTCGTTTGCCGCGCTTGTTGAGGAACAACGCGCGTCGTTCGGTGGGCCCTTTCGCCTTCGACTCGAGCTGCGGCCGTCCGTTTTTGAGGTATCTTGCGATCGCCTCACATGCGTAACTGCCGACCGGCACCAGACGTTGTTTGGAGCCTTTGCCCATCAATCTCGCAACGTTCGATTCCAAGTCGACATCGTCAAGATTCGCGCCGCACGCTTCCGACACGCGGGCTCCGGTGGCGTACATGAATTCCAGCAACGCCTTGTCGCGCAGCATCGCGGGATCGTCGGGCATGTCCGCCATGCCTTCGGATTGAGGCCGATTCTGCGAGACGGGGATCGCGTCCAGCAAACTGGCCACCTCGTCCACAGTGAGCACGTCAGGCAGCGTCGTCGCGCCTTTGGGAGCCTTGACCTGTGCCGCAACGTCATTGGACACCACATGTTCGTTCAGTGCGAAGCGATGGAATGCATGGATGCTGGCCAGTCTTCGTGCCTTGCTGCGCGCGGATTCTCCGGAATCGTCAAGAAAGGCGATGTATCGTTCCACGTCCTGCGTGGTCACTGCATTAAGGTCTTGAATGCCTTGCGTCGCAAGCCAGCCGTTGTATTTGCGCAGGTCCGAGTCATATGCGCGCACCGTGGCTTTCGCAAGTCCTCGTTCCACGTCGATGTACGCGAGGAACTGATCAATCAAGCGTTCGATATCCGTCATCGTGGTCCTCCGTTTGCATCGTCATCATTTGTCGTGTCCGTTCCGTCACGCTCCCGTACGGAACGCGTTGCCCACATGGAGGATTCCAAGGACGTTCGTTCCAGGTGGAAGCCGTCATTGGATGGAAATCAACATTCCGGAAAGTCTATTCAAGTATCCGGTATGGGGAACGCGATACGCAAGAACCCCCGTCCGCTTGCCGAATCGGGGGTTCTGAAGTTCACAGGTGAACCGTCGGGGAAACTCAGGCTTCCTTCGGAGCGTTCACGTCAGCCGGAAGAGCAGCCTTGGCCTGCTCGACGATGGCCTTGAAAGCCTCCGGATCGGAGACGGCCAGCTCGGCGAGAGCGCGACGATCCAGCTCGATGCCGGCAAGGTGCAGGCCCTGGATGAAGCGGTTGTAGGTGATGCCTTCGGCGCGGACGGCAGCGTTGATGCGCTGAATCCACAGCTTGCGGAAGTCGCCCTTGCGAGCCTTGCGGTCGCGGAAGTTGTAGGTAAAGGAGTGCAGCAGCTGCTCCTTGGCCTTACGGTACAGGCGGGAGCGCTGGCCGCGGTAGCCGGAAGCCCTCTCGAGAACGACGCGACGCTTCTTGTGGGCGTTTACTGCGCGCTTGACACGTGCCATATTTGATTCCTCAGCTTTCTATTAAGTCTTTGTTTCTAAGCTCTCGCTATGCTCAGCGACCGAGCAGCTTCTTCATGTTCTTGCTCTGGGAAGTGGCCAGAACACCGTCGGCCTTCAGCTCACGGCGCTTACGAGCGGACTTGTGCTCGAGGTTGTGGCGCATTGCGGAGCCGGCGTGCATCAGCTTGCCGGAACCGGTCACGCGGACGCGCTTGGAAGCGGCGGAATTAGTTTTCATCTTCGGCATTGCTGCCCTCCTTGTTTGTTACTTCGTTTCGGAAGTCTTCGGTTTGTCGGATGCCACGGCTGCCTTGGCTGCGGCTGCGGCCGCTGCCTGGGCCTCCTGCTTGGCCGCCAGACGGGCGGCCTGGCGGGCCTGGCGCTCGGCACGGGACTGATCGCCACGACGACGCTGCTCGGACTGGGTGTGAACCTTCTTGCCCTTCGGCGCGAGCGTCATGATGATGTTGCGGCCTTCCTGCTTCGGAGCGAATTCGACGGTGCCGTATTCCTCCACTTCGCTGGCGAGACGCTGCAGCAACTCGACGCCGCCGATCGGTCGCGACTGCTCGCGGCCACGCAGCATGATGGTGACCTTGACCTTGTCTCCGCCGTTCAGGAAGCGCACCACATGGCCCTTCTTGACCTCGAAGTCATGGTCGTCGATCTTCAGACGGAAGCGAATTTCCTTGATTTCCGCGGTGCTCTGGTTGCGGCGCGCCTCACGAGCCTTGATCTTCTCGTTGTACTTGTACTTGCCGTAATCGATGAGCTTGGCGACCGGAGGCTTCGCGTTGGGCGCCACCTCGACGAGATCGAGGTTCGCTTCCTTTGCCAGGTTCAATGCGACGGAAGTCGCGATGACTCCCACCTGCTCGCCGTTCGGGCCGATCAGACGCACCTGGGAGACGCGAATCTCGTCGTTAATGCGTGGTTCGTCGCTGATGATGACTCCAATCCTCATATTCCATGCAACGGAACATCCTTTGATTGGCAGTTTTCCAAAGTCTCGATTGTTCAAGGCATGCCAAAACGCATCACAACGCGCCGTAAACCCGTAAGAGCGGCTTACATATCTCACCGAGACGACCGGTGGAAGGCATCTGCCTGAACCCGAGGCCCTGAAAGGCTTCCAGGTGGGGATATCCCGCTTTCTTGATTTCTCAAGCCTTGTAGATAATACCACACCCCGGGACCAGCGCGTGTCGCACCGGTCCCGGGGTGTTCGTCAGCATTCGGACGGCATCCGCCGTCAGGCGATGGCGATGACGTCCGGCTTCTCGCCGTCGTGCACGAAGTAGACGTCGTACCACGTCAGGAACGAGTATACGGTCCAGATCTTGCGGCGATCGTCGGTTTTGCCGGCATAGTTGTCATCGATCATCTTCAGCAGCGCGTCCTGGTCGAAGAACTGGCTGACGTAATCGCGTTCGAACACGGAACGGACGTACTTGTAGAACTTCTCCTCACGCAGCCACTTCTTGATCGGCACCGGGAAGCCAAGCTTCTCACGGTCGTACCATTCCTTGGGCAGATGACGTCCCGCCGCCTGGCGGAACGCGTATTTCGTGTTCTCGTCGGTGATGAGGTACTTGGTCGGCACCTGCTCGGCCACGCCCATGAGCTCCTTGTCGAGCAGCGGCACACGCAATTCCAGCGAATGCGCCATGGTCATCTTGTCGGCCTTGAGCAGAATGTCACCCGGCATCCACTGATGCATGTCAAGGTACTGCTTCTTCTTCAGTTCGCTCAGACCCTTGCCTTCCACACGCGCATACGTCTTGTCGACGATGCTTTGCACGCTCGGCGCCTTGCGGTATTCAGGCTTGAGCAGCTGTTCGGACTGCGATTCCTCAAACACACGTGCCTGTCCGATGAAGCTTTCCTCGGCCGGCGCAAGATTGGCGTACAGATGCCATGCGCCCGGGAAGGTCTTGCCCTTGCAGAACCGGGCGATCGCCTTGCGCGCGCCGGCTGGCAGATGCGTGAGCCAGCGAGTCACCACCTTGATGGGCTTGAATTTGGTGTGCACGCCGTAGTCGATGTATCCGGCGAACAACTCGTCGGCGCCTTCGCCGCTCAGCACCACCTTCACGTCTTTGGCGGCCAATGCGGACAGGAAGTACAGCGGCACGCAGCTCGGATTGGAGTCCGGCTCGTCGAGATGCCATTGGATGCGCGGGAACGCGGCGAACGCCTCCTCGTCGGTCAACGACTCGGCGGTGTTGTTCAGTTTGAGCAGTTCCGCCAGTTCGCCGGCCTGCTGCGATTCGTTGTACGTGCCTTTGCCGAAACCGATCGAATACGTGTGCTGCGGACGCGCCACGGCGGCGACGTAGCTGGAGTCGACACCGCTCGACAGGAAGGAGCCGACCTCCACATCGGCGATCTGGTGCGCCTTGACGGAATCGCACACCGTTTGGTCGATCGAGTTCACCAGCTCGCCCAGCTTCTGCTTGCCTTCGCGGAAATCCTCGTCGTAATACCGGTGGATGTCCATCTTGCCATCCCGGTACGTGAAATAGTGCCCTTCCGGCAGCTTGTAGACGCCTTTGAAGAAGGTCTCACCGATCGCCGGATACTGGAAGGTCATATACGGCTTCAACGCCTCGGCGTTGAGCTCCTTGACGAAATCGGGGTGGCGCAACAGGCTCTTGATCTCCGACGCGTACATGAACGTGCCGTTCATCTTCGCATAGTAGAAGGGCTTGATGCCGAAATGGTCGCGCGCGCCGAACAGCTCCTGCTTGTTCTTGTCCCAGATCACGAAAGTGAACATGCCACGTACGCGCTGCAGCAAATCCACACCCCACTGCTCATAGCCGTGCAGCAGCACCTCGGTATCGCTTTTGGTGGTGAAGGTGTGTCCGGCCGCGATCAATTCCTCACGCAGCGTCTGATAGTTGTAGATCTCGCCGTTGAAGGTGATGACCTTCGAACCATCCTCGTTGTAGATGGGCTGCTGGCCGCCGCCGAGGTCGATGATGCTGAGCCTTCGATGGCCGAGCGCCGCATGCTCGTCGATGTAATGGCCTTCGCTGTCCGGCCCGCGATGCGCGATCATGTCGGTCATACGTTGGAGGACCGGGCATTTCACGTCAATGGGCATATCGTTGACGAAACCAGCAATTCCGCACATTATCTGCAATCCCTTCAAAACAAACTCGGTGTCAGTGTACCAGCATCCGCATGTCGAAAAACCGCCGCCGCGCCTCCGAACCGATTCATGCGTGACAATCTCCACAGGTTTCAGACATTTTAGGTATGCCGCATAGCCATGAAAATGACGATTCTTTCCTTTCGCCCGTCACGGCTACACTACCGGGTATGGATTCCCACGATGCCCGCACCTGCGTGATCTTCGGCGCAGGCGATTATTACGATGAGACCCCTGCGATTCCGGATGACGCCTTCGTCGTCGCCGCGGACGGCGGCCTCGACCACGTCCGAGCCTTCGGCATCGACGCCGATTTCGTGGTCGGCGACTTCGATTCGATTACCGGCGGACGCCCCACGCAAAACGACCACACCATCGCATTGCCTTCGGAAAAGGACGATCCCGACCTGCTGTCGGCTTTGAAGATCGGCTGGCTGCGCGGCGCGCGCACGTTCCACATATACGGCGCGCTCGGCGGACGAATCGACCATACGATTTCCAATATCCAGCTTATGGCGCTACTGGCCGACCGTGGCGCGACCGGCTACCTGCACGGCGACGGATCGATCGTCACCGCGATCTGCGACGGCGCGCTCGATTTCCCGGCGGACGACGCCGTTGCGGGACGCATGGTCTCCGTGTTCTCCCACAGCGATATCTCGACCGGCGTAAGCGAAACGGGATTGAAATACGAGCTGCACCACGCCGACATGAGCAGCACGCGCGTCAACGGACTGAGCAACGAGTTCCTTGCCGGCAGGCCGTCCCGCATCACGGTGGAGCATGGCACGCTCATCGTCACGTTCCCCATCGAGGCTCCCCTGCCGCACGTGGCGCGATGGCATGGCTTCTCCGGAGATCTCGGTGCATTGGACACGGACGTATCCTCCGCGCTGGTCGAGCCAAGCGGCCGTTGAACGCATGCGGGACATGCATGTGAGCGTTCACTGAAAATCGCACTGCATTTTGGAACACGCGCCTCGGAACGTTGCCCTAAGTACAGGTGACGCACTACAGTGGACGGTGTTGGTAAACAATGGCTTCAGTGTGCCTGGCACACGCGTGGCCTACCCTAAAGGGAGAATTACATGACAGTTAAGATTGGTATTAACGGCTTTGGTCGTATCGGTCGTCTGGCTTTCCGCCGTATCTTCGAGCTGCAGGCTCGTGGCGGCCAGGCCGGTGACATTGAGGTCGCTGCAATCAACGATCTGACCACCCCGTCCATGCTGGCCTACCTGCTGAAGTACGACAGCACCCACGGCACCTTCCGTCATGACGATGGCACCCCGGTCGAGGTCACCTCCACCGACGACTCCATCGTGGTCGACGGCAAGGAATACAAGGTCTACGCCGAGAAGGATGCCAACAACATCCCGTGGGTCAAGAACGACGGCGTTGAGTTCGTGCTCGAGTGCACCGGCTTCTACACCTCCGCTGAGAAGTCCCAGGCCCACATCAACGCTGGCGCCAAGAAGGTCCTGATCTCCGCTCCGGCCAAGGACGAGACCACCCCGACCATCGTGTTCGGCGTGAACCACGAGACCCTCAAGGCTTCCGACGTGATCGTGTCCGCCGGCTCCTGCACCACCAACTCCATGGCCGCCATGGTCAAGCTGCTGGACGAGAACTGGGGCATCAAGGCTGGCTTCATGACCACCATCCACGCCTACACCGGCACCCAGATGATCCTCGACGGCCCGCGCTTCCCGAAGGCTCGCAACAACCGCGCCGCCGCCATCAACACCATTCCTCATTCCACTGGCGCCGCCAAGGCCATCGGCAAGGTCGTTCCGTCCGTGAACGGCAAGCTGCAGGGCCACGCCCAGCGCATCCAGGTTCCGGATGGCTCCGTCACCGAGCTGACCACCGTCCTGAACAAGGAAGTCACCGCCGATGAGATCAACGCCGCCTTCAAGGCCGCCTTCTCCGACACCGACTTCTACGGCTACAACGAGGATGGCATCGTGTCCTCCGACATCATCGGCGACACCCACGGTGGCGTGTTCGATCCGACCCAGACCGATGTCAACACCGTTGACGGCCTGACCATGGCTCGCACCGTCTCCTGGTACGACAACGAGTACGGCTTCACCTGCAACATGGTGCGTACCCTGCTGTACTTCGCCGAGATCTCCGAGTGAATCGGCGCGGAGTAATCCGCACGGTTCGTCTCTGAACCTCAGACAAAGGGGCTTTCGCTTCGGCGGAAGCCCCTTTTCGTATCCGAAACGCCACAACGGACACGTGGAAGGCTTATTATGGGCGGCATGGCAAAGAAAAAGCATGAGAAGGGCGCCGGTTCCACACCGGCCACCGTGCAGTTGGAAAAAGCCGGAGTTCCGTTCAAAACCTACGAATACGCGCATTCGAACGATCACATGGATGACGGTTATGGGGTTGAGGCCGCCACCAAGCTCGGTTTCGACGAGCATCAGGTGTTCAAGACGCTGATGGCGGACACCGGCTCCGAACGCGTGGTCGGCGTGGTGCCGGTCAGCGGACATATGGATCTGAAGGCGCTGGCCGCGGCAGTCGGCGCGAAGAAGGCGGCGATGGCCGATCCGAAGGTCGCCATGCGCGAATCCGGCTACGTGGTCGGCGGCATCTCCCCGCTTGGCCAGCGCACACACCACAAGACGGTGCTTGACGAAAGCGCGCTGCAATACGACGAAATCCTGCTGTCGGGCGGCAAACGCGGTTTCTCAGTCGGCGTCAATCCCAACGATCTGCTCAAGGTGCTCGACGCGGTAGCGGCGCCGATCGGCACTTGGTAAAAAACACGCCGATACATCACACCAATACATAAGTGGGTGGTCGGAACAACACGATGTTCCGACCGCCCACTTGCGTAAGCGAAAGGTTCGCGCTATTTGCGCAGTTCCGCAGGAAGCACGAAATGCATGTTCTCCTTGATGGTTTCGATGGTGCTCACATCCTGGTAGCCAAGTTCTTGCAACGCTGCGACCACGCCGGAAACCAGCTCGTCCGGCACGGAGGCACCCGAGGAAATACCCACGGATTCGACACCTTCAAACCATGCGGGGTCAAGTTCCGAAGCATCATCAACACGATGGGCGCGACCAGCGGCGCCAACAGCCGTTTTTGAGGCGTACCGCGCGTTAAGTCCCTCCTGAGCGACTTCCATCAACCGCACGGAATTCGAGGAATTCGCGGAGCCGACAATCACCACGCAATCGGCTTGCTCGGCAACGAGCTTGACCGCCGCCTGACGATTCGACGTGGCATAGCAGATATCGGAGTTCGGCGGCATTTCAAGCCATGGGAAACGCGCTTTGAGCGCGGTGATCGTGCCAGCGGTCTCATCGACGCTCAACGTGGTCTGCGTAAGCAGCACCAGTTTCGTGTCAGGTTGGAAATCCAACGAGTCGACGTCGGACGCATGCTCGATCAAATGCACATGTTCCGGCGATTCCTCCACCACACCAACGGCCTCATCGTGGCCTTTGTGCCCGATGTAGATGATCTCGTAACCTTCCTTGACAAAACGCAGCACCTCGCGATGCACTTTGCTTACCAGCGGGCAGGTGGCATCGACCACATGCATACCGCGCGCCGCGGCCTCGGCTTTGACCGCCGGAGACACGCCGTGGGCGGAAAATACGATTGGGATGCCGGCTTCGGCGGCGGCATCGGGGATCTCAGCCAATTCCTGCACGAACACCGCGCCCTGCGCGGCCAAATCCTCGACGACATGCTTGTTGTGCACGATCTGGCGGCGCACATACACCGGCGGCAATCCGTCGGCACGTGGCGTATCGGCGGATTTGAGAATCGTCCGCACCGTCAGAATCGCCCTATCCACGCCGGCGCAGAATCCGCGCGGATCCGCCAGCACGATGCGTTTGCCCATGTCAAGCCGCCTTCCAATCGTATCCATCCATCACAACAGCAATCACCAATATTAAGGCACGGGCGCCGTCAATCGACATCGGCCGTCTTCATCCGCAGAATTTCCACACGACAAGCGCATCCATCACCACATCGTGAGCGGTAACATAGTAGCGGAAACACAGTCGACAACACTATGGAGTGATTTATGACCTGCACCAATCTGCCGCCACGCACCGGACAGCAATTTTCCATTTCGCATGGCGATTACCATGCCGTCGTCACCGAGTTGGGCGCGACGCTGCGCAAACTGACCTACCAAGGCGAGGACATCATCGTCTCCCCCGGTCCGGATGACATGGTGACCTGCTGCCACGGCCAGCTGCTCATCCCGTTCCCGAACCGCATCGAGAATGGCGAATACACCTTCGAAGGCAAGACCTACACGCTGCCGATCGACGAGCATGAGCGCCACAACGCCATCCACGGCTACGGCAAGCGCGCGTTCTGGAAGCTTGTCTCCCTTAAAGAGGATGCCGTGACCCTCAGCTGGCGCGCCCCCAACATGGAGGGATATCCGTTCGACATCGTGGTGACCGCGACGTACAGCCTCGCCGACGATGGCCTGCATCTGAACATCAGCGCCTACAACAACGGCGATGCGGACGCACCGTGGGCCTTGGCCATCCACCCGTGGCTCGCCAACGGCTTCAACGGATACGGCGATGAGATCGACGCCCACAACGCCAAGTGCAGCCTGACCGTGCCGGGGCGCACGCATGTCACCGTCAACGAGAACCTCATTCCGACCGGCACCGAGCCGGTGGACGGCACCAAGTACGACCTGCGTAAGGACACGCTGCTCACCGAGCAGCCGTTCGACGACGCTTGGACGGATCTGGAGCATGCCGAAGACGGCACCGTCACCGCGGTGTTCACCCGTCCGGACGGCAAGAAGGTGCGTGTGGGCGGCGACGAGACCGTCACCTCGTTCCAGGTGTGCACCGGCACCGGTTTCCCGGCCATCAAGCATCCGGCCGGCGTGGCGGTGGAACCGCAGACGGCATACGCGAACGCGTTCAACACCGGCAAGGACCTCATCGTCATCAAGCCGGGCGAGACGTCAAGCACGGCGCTGTTCATCGGGATGCTCGACTGATATAATCGCCATCGGAATAAGTCCCGGCCACACAGCGGACGCCGAATTTGGCAAACGTCTCGCTCGTGTGCGATAATCCCGAAGGCTTATTAATCGCAAGTAAAGGAGTCCAATCATGGGCATGCGCGGACGTAAGCGCAAGGATCGTCGTAAGAAGGCCGCCAATCACGGCAAGCGCCCGAACGCCTGATCCCTGCCGGCGCGAATAGCGTCACAGAGCATGGAAAACCCCGCGGAATCATTACGGTTCGCGGGGTTTTCCCATATTCAGACGCTGATGCGGCAGGCGCGCCTCGCGTCACATCAGCGTGGCACTTGGCGCATGAAACGCCGCACGTCCTTCCAATTACTCGTCACAACAGTGGTCGAGTGTCGCCTCAAGCCTGTCGATCAGGCTTTGCGGCGCGTGTTTCGGCCGCAGGTACGCGCGCATCGCTGCGATCAGCGCACGTTCGCGTTCATCGCAACAGGTCTCCGGGTCGAAGCAGTCCCCGGAGGCCACGACATGCACGCTGGCATGCGTCACCTGCGTCACCACACCGTTCGTGTTGGTGGTGGTCGAAGTAATGGAGATGTGCCGTTCCATTGGTTCGCTCATGGTCGATCCTTCCCGGCAGTGGCATAGCCACGTTCCTTGGCGTAATTGGCAAGCTCACGTTTCAGCTGTGTGCGGGCGCGGTTGAGCCGGCTCATCACGGTGCCGATTTTCACGCCTTGTTCCTCAGCTACCTGGCTGTATGATTTGCCGTCGATCGCGGCGTCGATGAAAACCTGCCTGCGTTCCGGGGAAAGCCGGTTCAAAGCGGCCATGATCTCCTCCGGCGCGTAGGCGTCCAAGTATTCCTGTTCGGCGGATTTGAGCTGTTCGGAGGAATGTTCGGACGCGGAATACAGGTCCCAGTCATCGTATTCGCCGGTGGAATCGTTGGCGCGTTGCGGCCGTCGCTTGGCTTTGGCGTACTGGTTGAAATAGGCGTTGCGTTCGATGGTGGTCATCCAAGCCGCGAAATTCGTTCCTTCCTTGAAGGAGTCGAACGCCTTGAATCCACGTTCGAAGGCGTCCTGCACCAGATCCTGCGCATCGTCGGGATTGTTGGTCAGTTTCATCGCCTGCCGGTACAGCGAGTCCACAACGGGCATGGCAAGCTTCTCAAACCGCGCGCGCCGGCCCGCCATGGATTCCGTTTCTTGTTCAGTCACACCCTCATTGTAACTTCCCCGACGTCACACGTCGTGCACATGGTTGCCGTTAAAATGGCTCTTCGGTATCCGCTCGGCGTCTCATACACAGGGAGAACACGAAAACATGGCTTTGACTCTGGAATCGGCGGTCCGACTGCTCGATAGGCACGGACTGCTGCGCGAAATCATCCGCGGCGATGTCTGGACGCTTGATCCGCACGACATCAAGGGATTCGACGAGCCGTTCTCCGCAATCACCTACGACACCCGCAAGGTGGAGCCGGGCACGTTCCTGTGCTGCAAGGGCCGTTTCAAGGCCGAATATCTGCAGGGCATCGACGAACGCGGCCTTGCCGCCTATGTGTCGGAGAACGACTTCTCCGACACCACGCAAGCTCCGGGCCTTATTGTGGATGACGTGCGCAAGGCCATGGCTTTGCTATCGGCTGAATTCTATGGTCGTCCGCAGGACCAGTTGAAGGTGGTCGGCATCACCGGCACCAAAGGCAAGACCACCACCGCCTATCTCACGCAGGCGATGCTCAATGGCTGTTCCGGCGGCAAGTGCGCGCTGTTTTCCTCCGTGGACAATTGTCTTGACGGCCACACCTACGTGGAATCCGATCTGACCACGCCGGAATCCATGGATGCGTTCCGCATGATGCGCGAGGCCGTTGATAACGGCATGGAATATCTCGTCATGGAGGTCTCCTCGCAGGCCTACAAGGTGGACCGCGTGTTCGGTCTCACATTCGACGTGGCCGCGTTCCTCAACATCAGCCCGGACCATATCAGCCCGATCGAGCATCCGACGTTCGAGGATTATCTCCACTGCAAGCGTCAGATCGTCAAGAACTGCCGTGCCCTCGTATTGGGTGCCGATTGCGCGCGCGCCGACCTCATCCGGCAGGACGCACGTCATGCCAGCGTTCCCGTCACCACGTTCGCGCTTGGCGGCGATTCCACGGCAGACGTCATGGCCGCGCCGGCGAATGACGATCACAGCCGCTTCTCCATCGTCATCGACGGCACCTCGATCGGCGAGTTGAGCCTGACATTGGACGGCGATTTCAACTATGCGAACACGGCGGCGGCCGTCGCGATCGCCCGTGCGGCCGGTTTCGATTTCGGTTCCGCACAGGCCAAGGACGCGTTGCGTGAGATGGAGCCGGTACGCATCGCCGGACGTATGGAGCATTTCAAGGACACGCGGTCGAACACCATCGCCATTGTTGATTACGCGCATAACTACGCGTCCGTCACCGCGTTGCTTGACTACGTCGATCAGCGTTACGGCAGCGAAAAGCCGGAAATCACGCTCATCACCGGCTCCGCTGGAAACAAGGCATACGATCGCCGCGCCGAAATCGTCCACGCCGCGCAGGACCGCATCGACCATCTCGTGCTCACTTTCGAAGACACCGACGACGAGCCTGTGGAACAGGTCTGCGCGGACATGAACGACAGCGTCACCAACCCGCAGCTTGACGTGAAGACCATTCTCGACCGTGCCGAAGCCGTGGAGACCACGGTAAGCCACGATCGCAAGGATCCCGAGCATCTGCACATCATCCTCATCATCGGCAAAGGCAACGAACGTTGGTTCAAAGACCACGGCAAGCACATCCCTTACGAGGGCGACGACCGCATCGTGGAACGCGTGTTCCGTCTCAAATAACAACTAAGGTGAAGGCATTATGACACGATTCCAACCGATTCTGCTGGGCAGCGACATCAACGTCTACGGCATGGCCAGGGCGTTCCATGAGGAGTACGGCATCGTTTCCGAGGCGTATGCGTATTTCCAGCTGAGCCCCACGAAATTCAGCCGTATCGTCAACGTGCACATCGTCGACGATTTCAACAACTTCGTCACGTTCCGTAATTTCATGCTCAAGCTCGGCAAGCGTATGAAGGCCGAGGATCCGGAACGCGTGCTGCTGCTCATCCCCTGCGGCGACGTGTACGCCAATCTGCTGAGCCAGTGCGGCGACGATCTTCGCGAATATTTCGTATACAACACGCTTGACGTGAACCTTTCGCGCCGGCTCGCCTACAAGTCCACGTTCTACCAGATCTGCGAGCAGTATGATCTGCCCCATCCGAAGACGCGCACCGTCACCGCCGATGAGGTGAAGGCAGGAGCCTACCGTGATTTGCCGTTCAGCTATCCGGTGGCCATGAAGCCCGCGAATTCGGTGGAATGGCTCAACATCGATTTCGAGGGCCGTCGCAAGGCCTACATCTTCAACGATCCGGCCGAATTGGAGACCATCATCAAGCGTGCGTACGATGCCGGATACACGTCCGAAATGGTGATTCAGGACTTCATCCCCGGCGACGATTCCCGTATGCGTGTGCTGAACGCCTATGTGGACCAGCATCATCGCGTGCGTATGATGTTCCTCGGCCACCCGCTGCTGGAGGATCCCTCCCCTGTCGCCGCGGGCAACTATGCGGCCATTCTGCCCGACTACAACGAGGGTGTGTTCCGTCGTATCAAGGCTTTCCTCGAGGACATCAAATACGAGGGCGTGGCCAATTTCGACATGAAGTACGACGAACGCGACGGCGAGTACAAGCTGTTCGAAATCAACCTTCGCCAAGGACGTTCCAGCTATTTCGTCACGCTGAACGGCTTCAATCTGGCGAAGTATTTCGTCGACGACCTCGTCGAGGACACGCCGTTCGACGGCAACACCCTGTTCGGCCGCGGTTCGAAACTGTGGCTTGAGATTCCGAAGTCAATTTTCCTTGATTACGTCGCAGAAGGCACTGACAAGGAAACCGGCAAGCTCATGCTCAAATCGGGCGATTGGGGTACCACCTTGGAGTATTCCAAGGATATGAATCCGCTGCGTTGGCTGATGATTCGGCACATGTTCTCGATTTACAAGAAGAGCTATGCCAAGTACTTCACCAAGAAGGGCGAGCTTAAGTGAAACGACCGTTTTTCGCCGTACTGGGCGGCATGGGCACGCTGGCCACCGAAAGCTACATCCGCTTGGTCAACCGCGCCACGCATGCCCATTGCGATCAGGATTATCTGGACTACATCGTCTTCAACGATTCCTCCGTGCCGGACCGCACCGCGTACATTCTCGGCGAATCCGACGAGAATCCCTTCCCCGTACTCGCCGACGATATCGAGAAGGCAACGGCGATGGGCGCGAGTTTCATTGTGCTCACCTGCAATACCGCGCACTATTTCTATGACGATTTCCAGGCGTTGACGACGGTGCCGATTCTACATATGCCACGCGGCGCGGTGGCACGCATGGCTCAGCGTTATCCGAAGGATCGTTTTCCGCGGGTCGGTTTCCTCGGCACCGTGGGTTCGCGCAAATCCGGCGTGTACAAGCGTGCCGTCGAAGAGGCCGGGTACACGTTCGTCGAACCGACCGACGAGTTGCAGGCCCGTATCACTTCGTTGATTTATGACGATGTGAAAGGTAGTGGCGAGCTCAATCTGGAACGCTACGAATCGGTGTTGCGCGATATGCTCGATCCGGCAGGCCCCTGCGCGTGCGACACGCTGATATTGGGCTGCACCGAGCTGAGCGTGCTCAACGAGGCGTTTCCGCTGCCCCAGCTGCCGGTCATCGACGCGCAGGCCGTGCTGGTGGAAGATACCGTGGCGCGGGCCGAAGCGTTGCGCGCGTAGCTATTATTTGTCACGCCTATCTTCGACTGCTTAGGCGTCGGACGATAAAACAAGATTGTGGGTGGCTCCCCAGGCAATGGGAAGTCACCCACAATCTTGTTTTATATGGACGGTGTACGCCGCACGTATGGCGTCATCGTCCGATGTTGTTTCGCTTCGTCACTTCGTTTCGTTTTCCGAAGCCGTTTCCGCATCCGCCGGTTCGTTGGCATCCGCCGCCTCATCCATTTCATCCGCATCGGCGTCTGCTAAAACGGAATCGTCCGGACCGACGCTGCCGAAATCGTTGATGTTGAAATCAGGGTTGGCGTCGGATTCGAAATCCACGTCAGCCTCGTCCTGCTTTTTGCGCGGTTCCGGATCGACGGATTCCTGGAACACACGTTCGGCCTTTGGCTTCTTCAGGTCGGAGTTGATCTTCTCCTCCAGCATGAGTCGCGCATCACCGGCGGTTGTGAAGCTGCCACAGACGAGCACGCCATGACCGTAGCCGACGCCCAGTTCGTCATCGGCATCAACCATGTTGACGGCTTCCTGGATGGCGTCCGGCAATTCGGGAATGCAGGTGACGCGTTCCGGCCCGAAAACACGGTCCGCGATCTTCTTCAGATCCTCAGCCGGCATCACTCGGTCACGCCACGAGTTCTCGGTGACGATCACATGGCTCAGCAACGGTTCGAGCACGCCCAGATACTCCTCGACCTGCTTGTCCCCCATCATGGCGACCACGCCGACGAGCTGCTGGAAATCATAGTTCTCTTCAATGGCGGCACGCAGCGATTCGGCCGCGTTCACGTTGTGCCCGCCATCAAGGATGATGGTAGGCGAGGTACGAATTTGTTCGATACGTCCCGGAATGCGTACGCTGCTCAACGCTTCGGCCACCAAATCGCCGTCCAACGCGCCGTTGACGGGAATCACCACTTCCGCCGCGCACAGTGCGGCGAGCGCGTTGTGTGCCTGATGCTCGCCGAATTTGGCGATCGGTACTTCCGTGTAAGTGCCGTTCGGAGTGCGCAGGGTGGCCACCTGGCCGCCGACGGCCGGCACTCGGGTGACGACTTCCGATTCGACGCCGTCGCGCACCAAGCTGGCGTGGTTCTCCTTGGCCGCGGCCTCGATAATCGGCATGACCTCGTCCTCGTGTGGCTGGCGGCCGATGATGGCGGTGCAGTTCGGCTTGATGATGCCGACCTTTTCCGTGGCGATTTCCTCCACGGTGTCGCCGAGCCATGCCATGTGGTCCATGTCGACCGGGCCGATGATGGCCGCGTCCGCGTCGAGCACGTTGGTGGCGTCCCATCGGCCGCCCATGCCGACTTCCACGATGGCGACGTCGACCGGCGCGTCGGCGAATTTCCAGATGGCCATGGCGGTGAGCACTTCGAAGAAGCTCATCTTCGGCTTGCCCAGCTCGTCCATTTTCATGTCCACGATGGCGACAAGGTCCTTGACCTGGTCCCAGGTGTCGACGAAATCGTCGTCGGACAGCTGCTGGCCGTCGATGGCGATGCGCTCGTTGACGTGTTCCAGATGGGGCGAGGTGTATAGGCCCGTACGCATGCCGTAGGCGCGGCAGATGGCTTCGGCCATACGTGCCGTGGAGCCCTTGCCGTTGGTGCCGGTGATGTGGATGACGCGGAACGACTGCTCCGGATGGCCCATGATGTCGAGGATCATCTTCATGCGTTGCAGGTCGAGATTGGTGGTGTTGCGTTCCGATGGACGGCTCATGATGTCGCGTTCGACGTCGATCATGCTTTCGTTGTTGCGATTGGGATGTTCGAATGACATATTTCCCGTTTTCCTCCCGTACCTTGCGGACAGCACACTAAACTTTTCCCATTCTAGATGTCCGCATGAACGTTGCGCGCCGGGAAAAGTTATAGGATGGGTTGCGGTAATTTCCGTACGTTACGAATGCATGTTCAGGAGATGTGATGGGCGAAGTCATTACTGACAAGGACAAGGAATACGAGAAGATGGAGCGGGAGGCCGCTCCGGGACCGGATCAGGCCATGAGCGATCGTGTGAACAATCGTTCGCTGCGTCCGCGTTCCGAGGCGTTCAAGGAGTTCATGACCACCGGTTGGGATGACAACGAGCCGCAGATCGAGCCGTTGGAGTCCTCCAAGTACACGCCGGCGCGTCTGGAGGCATTGGGCAAGGCGTTCCCGGGCGAGCGTATCGTGATTCCGGCCGGACAGCCGAAGGTGCGCAACAACGATTGCGATTACGCGTTCCGTCCGGATACGACGTTTTCCTACTACACCGGTTTGGGTGAGGATTTCGAGGCCGGCGCGGTGCTGGTGCTGAATCCCGTCGATCCGGATTCTCCGGAGGCGAAGACCGGCAAGACGCATGTTCCGGAACTGTTCGTGGCTCCGCGTGCCAACCATTACACGCAGGACTTTTTCATGAACGCCCATTATGGCGAGTATTGGGTGGGTCCGCGTGCCGGTGTGAAGGAAATGACCGCGATGACCGGCATCGAAACCAACGACATCGCGCAGCTGCCCGACGCGTTGAGCAAGGATGTCGGCACTGAGGCCGGCGCGGTGCGCGTGCGCGTGATCCGCGAAGCCGATCCGGCGATTACCAGCATGGTCGAGGAGATCCGTGAAGCCAACGGTTTCGCCGATCCGGACAACAACACCGCTGCCGATGACAAGCTGCACGAATTCGCCGCCGAGGCACGCATGTGCAAGGATGAGTATGAGGTTCGTGAGATGCGCAAGGCGGTCGCGGCAACCAAGCATGGTTTCGACAACATTCTGCGCAAGATTCCGTCTTCCCTTGGCAAGCCGCGTTCGGAGCGCATGCTGGAGGGCGCGTTCAACGCCATCTCCCGTGAAGAAGGCAACGAGGTCGGCTACGACACCATCATCGCTTCCGGCGCCCACGCTCCGATTCTGCATTGGATGCGCAATACCGGTACCGTGGAGTCGGGCGAGCTGCTGCTCATCGACGCCGGTGTGGAGGTCAACAGCCTGTATACCGCCGACATCACCCGCACGTTCCCGACCAACGGCAAGTTCACCGATTTCCAGAAGAAGCTGTACCAGGCCGTGTTGGATTCCCAGCAGGCCGGTTTCGAGGCGGCCAAGCCGGGCGCCACGTATTCGGACATCCATCATGCGTGCATGCGCGTGATCGCCGAACGTCTGCATGACTGGGGTATTCTGCCGGTCGATGTCGAGGAGTCGCTCTCCCCTGAAGGCCAGCAGCATCGCCGTTGGCTCGCCTGCGGCGTGGCACATCACCTTGGTCTTGATGTGCATGATTGCGCGCAGGCGCGTTATGAGTCGTATCAGAACGCCAAGATTCGTCCGGGCATGATCTTCACCATCGAACCGGGCCTGTACTTCCGTGAGGATGATCTGCTGATTCCGCCGGAATACCGTGGCATCGGCATTCGTATCGAGGATGACGTGCTCATGACGGAGGATGGTCCGGAATGGATTTCCGCGGGCATTCCGAAGCGGATCGACGATGTCGAGGCGTGGATGGCCGATATGGCCGCCGAAGGCGTGAAGGCCTGAGGACGCATCATGCCCACGCCTGAATTCGTACTCTCGCTACGTGAAAAAATAGGCCACGATCTGTTATGGCTCATGGGCGTCTCCGGCTATGTCGAGGACGAGCAGGGCCGTGTGCTGTTGGGGCGTCGTTCCGACACCGGCGAATGGGCCATGGTGTATGGCATCAACGAGCCCGGAGAGGAACCGGCCGATACCGTTGCCCGCGAGGTCAAGGAGGAGACCGGCGTGGATGTGGTCGTCACCGATCTGGTGTCGGTCAAATCGTCCAGAAAGGTCCTCACCTATGCGAATGGCGACAACACCATGTACATGGATCACCTGTTCATCTGCAGGCCCGATCCGAATGGCAACACGGAGCCGTTCGTCGGCGATGAGGAAAGCCTCAACGTGGGCTGGTTCTCCCCTGATGCTCTGCCCGAGCCGTTGGCAGCCACCACGGTGGAACGCATGGCTTACGTACGCGAATATCTGAAGGCCAAGGCGAATGGCGATTCCCATGCCCAGTTTGCCTTCAACGGCACCATCCGCTGAAATCGCCTTCCATACATCATAAAATGGAATCCCCGCAACGTTTCAAGCGTTGCGGGGATTCCTTTTTATTAGATTCCGTGGATCAGCTCACTGCTGGGCGGCAAGCAGCTCATGCAGATGCTCGCGATGCTTGCGCTGTTCGCGCGGATCGGGCACCGGCAGGGAGGCCAGCAGCTTCTGCGTGTACGGGTTCTGCGGATTCTGCATGATCTGGTCCGCATCGCCATGTTCCACGATCTGGCCCTTGTGCATCACCATGATGCGGTCGGCGAGCATGTCGACCACGGCGAGGTCGTGCGTGATGAACAGGCATGCGAAGCCGATTTCGGCCTGCAGCTTCTTGAACAGTTCCAGCACCTTCGCCTGCACCGACACATCCAACGCGGAGGTCGGTTCGTCGGCGATGAGCAGGCTTGGCTTCAACGCCAACGCGCGTGCCAAGGAGGCGCGCTGGCGCTGGCCGCCGGACAGCTCGTGCGGGAAACGGTTCATGTAGGCGCGCGGAAGCTGCACCATCTCAAGCAGATCGCCCACATACTTGCGGGCGTCTGATACCGACGAAAACTTCTTGTGCACGATCAACGGTTCGGCCACGTTTTCCGCGATGGTCATCAGCGGATTGAACGAGCTGCCCGGATCCTGGAACACGAAGCCGATGTCGGCGCGTTTGGGTTTGAAGTCGCGTTCCTTCACACCGTTCATTTCTATGCCTAGAACGTTCAGGGAACCGCCGGAAACCTTCTGCAGGCCTGCGATGGCACGGCCAGTGGTGGATTTGCCGGAACCGGACTCGCCTACCAGACCGAGCACTTCGGAACGGTGGATGGTGAAGTCGATGCCGTCCACGGCCTTGAAATCAGGCTGCATGAGATGACCCGGATACGTGATGGTCAGTCCCTTGGCCTCGACCGCGATGGGCTGATCGCGCCAATCCTTCTCACGTTCGATGACCTTGCCATCGGCATCCTTGACGACCAGTTTCTGGCCAATACGCGGCACGGCGGCAAGCAGACGCTTGGTGTAGTCGTCCTTCGGCGAGTAGAAGATCTGCTCGACGCTGCCCTGTTCGACGACGTGGCCGCGGTACATGACCACGACCTCATCGGCGATGTCGGCGATCACGCCCATGTTGTGGGTGATGATGAGCACGGATGCGTCGAACTCGTCGCGCGCCAGACGCAGCAGGTCGAGGATTTCGGCCTGCACGGTCACGTCGAGGGCGGTGGTCGGCTCGTCGGCCAGAATCAGGCCGGGGTTGAGCACCAGGGCCATGGCGATGACGATGCGCTGCTTCTGGCCGCCGGAGAACTGGTGTGGGTAGTAGTCGATGCGGGTTTCCGCGTCCGGAATGCCGACCTTCTTGAGAATGTCGATGGACTTGGCACGGAGTTCCTTCTTGTCCTTCATGCCATGGGCGCGAAGGCCTTCCTCGATCTGCCATCCGATGGTGTACACCGGGTTGAGCACCGAATTGGGCTCCTGGAACACCATGGCCGCTTCGGCGCCGCGCATTTCGCGCAGTTGTTCGCCGGACAGCGACAGCACTTCCAGCTCTTCGGCGCCCGCGCGGTTCGACAGGTACACCGCGCCGGAGGTCGTAGCGGTCTCCGGCAGCAGCTTGATGAGGGAGCGTGCGGTCACGGACTTGCCGGAGCCGGACTCGCCCACCACGCCGATGACCTTCTTACGGGGAATTTCGAAGCTGATCTTGTCGATGGCTTTGATGGAACCGGCGTCGGTCATGAACGAGACGCTGAGGTCCTTGATCTCGGCGAGATTGCCTTCCTTGATTTCACTCATCGGTTCACTCCCCTTCCTCGGAAGCCCATTCGGAAGCCACGAATGACGGATCACGGTCGGTGACGGTCACCGGTTTGTCGCTGGCTCCCATCGGATTCTTCGCCGCCTCAAGTTCGGCGACGACCTCGTTGCGCTTGCCTGGCTCCTGGCTGGGGTCCACGGACGTGTCTTCGATGGAACCCACCACTTCGCCTGCGGACTTGCGGGCGCGCAGACGCGGATCGGCCAGATCGTTCAGCGATTCGCCCACCAGGGTGATGCCCAGCACGATGAGCACGATGGCCAGACCCGGGAACACGGCGGTCCACCAGATGCCGGCGGTCACATCGGAGACGGCGCGGTTGAGGTCGTATCCCCATTCGGCGGCCGCGGTCGGTTCGATGCCGAAGCCCAGGAAGCCCAGGCCCGCAAGGGTCAGGATGGCTTCGGAGGAGTTCAGCGTCAGGATGACCGGCAGGGTTCGTGTGGAGTTCTTGAACAGGTGCTTGGTCATGATGCGCCACGTGGAGGCGCCGACCACGCGGGCGGATTCCACGTACGCGGATTCCTTGATGCGGATCACTTCGGCACGGATGGTACGGAAGTATTGCGGAATATAGACCACGGTGATGGAGATGCCGGAGGCGAAGATGCCGCTCCACAGGCCGGACTGGCCGTGGGAGATCATGATCGCCATCAGAATCGCCAGCAGCAGCGACGGGAAGGAGTACACGGCGTCGGCGATCATGACGAGCACACGATCGACCCATCCGCCGAAATAGCCGGAGACCAGGCCGAGCAGCACGCCTGCGAAAATCGACAGCAATACCGCGACGACGATGGCGATGACGGCGGTGCGGGCACCCCAGACCACACGGCTGAACACATCGTAGCCACCTGCAGTGGTGCCCCAGATGTGTTCGGAGGACGGTGCCGCTTGGGCCGGGAAGGAAACGCCGTCGGCGCCCTTGAGCTGCGCGTAGCTGTATGGCGCGATGAGCGGCGCGAAAATGGCGACCAGCAGGAAGAACGCCGTGAGCACGAGGCCCGTGATCAGCATGCCTTTCTGCCAGCCGACTGCGACGCGCAGTTCCTTGATGATCGGAATCTTATGCCAGAATGGCGTCTTGTTGCCGAGCTTGAGCTCGTCCAGACGATTGTCGCCTGGAACGGTGACCTTGTTGGCAGATGCTGCGGTCATGTCAGTACCTCACTCTCGGGTCGACCAACGCGGCGATGACGTCGACGATGAAGTTGACGACGGCCACGATGATGGCGATTAGGATAACGATGCCCTGTACGGCCACGAAGTCGCGTGCCTTCAGGTACTGCGACAGCATGAAGCCGAGACCCTTCCATTCGAAGGTGGTTTCGGTGAGCACCGCGCCTGCGAGCATCAGGGCGATCTGCATGCCCATGACGGTGATGATTGGAATCAACGCCGGCTTCCATGCGTGCTTGTTGAGCAGGCGTTTCTCGGAAACGCCGCGGGAACGGGCCGCCTCGACGTAGCCGGAATTGTAGGTGGCGATCACGTTGGTGCGCACCAGACGGATGAACACGCCGGCGGTCAGCAGACCCAACGCAAGGGCCGGCAGCACGGCATGGCGCAGCACGTCAAGCAACACGGACATGTCGCCCAGCTGGATCGCGTCGATGATGTAGAAGCCGGTCGGCGACACCAGTCGGGAGAACTGCATCTCGCTGCTGAGCGACGAACGTCCGGATGCCGGCAGCACGTTCAGCCAGATGGCGAAGATGAGCTTCAGAATCAGGCCGAGGAAGAACACCGGGGTGGCATAGCACAGGATGGCGAAGGTGCGGATGCCCGCATCGGCCGCGTGGTCACGCTTGCGTGCGGCGATGCGTCCCAAGCCGATGCCGACGATGAGCGCGACGATGAGCGCGAGGAATGCCAGTTCGAATGTGGCGGAGCCGTAGTGGACGAGGATGCTGCTGACCTTCTGGTTGTCGGTCAGCGTGGTGCCGAGATCGCCGTGCAGCAGGCCGCCAAGATAATCGATGTACTGCACGATGAGCGGACGGTCGTAGCCGGCCGCATGGATGCGCTTCTGCAGTTCTTCCGGGGTCAGGCGGCCGCCGAGTGCGGCGGAGATCGGGTCGCCGGTGGCGCGCATCACGAAGAAAACGATGGTTACAAGAATGAATACTGTAGGAATGATCAGCAGAAAGCGTGTGAGCACGAAACGGAAGAATCCGCTTGAAAGCTTGTTTTTCTTGGCTTTCGGCTGAGCCTCGGTTGCGCTTTGCGTCACGTCGGGCTCCTTTTTCCTTATTGGTGTTTCAGATACAAATTGAGCCCCTGCCCATCTTAAGGGTGGGCAGGGGCGATCAAAACCTTTATCAGGCCTTGGTCACGGAAGCGTAGCGGAAGCGGAAGGAGGCGTCGAGGACGACACCCTTCACGCTGGATCCGGTGACCGCGACCTGGGCACCCTGCAGCAGCGGGATGGTGGAGAGGTCTTCGGTCTCGAGCTTCTGGATTTCCTTCAGGGTGTCTTTGCGGGCCTTGGCGTCGGTCTGGCCGGCCTGCTTGACGATCAGGTCGTTGACGTCCTTGTTGGAATAGCCGTTGTTCACGAAGTTGCCGTCACGGAAGAACGGGGACAGGTAGTTGTCCGGATCGGAGTAGTCCGGGAACCAGCCGAGCTGGTAGACCGGGTAGGAACCGTCCGAATCCTTGGTGACGTTACGGTCCTTGTTGTACTGGGTCCATTCGGTGGACTGCAGGTCGACCTTGAACAGGCCGCCTTCCTCGAGCTGGGCCTTGATGGCCGCATACTCGTCGGCGGAGGACTGGCCGTAGTGGTCCGGGTTGTACTGGAGCTTCAGGTCTACCGGGGTCTTCACACCGGCGGCTTCGAGAGTCTTCTTGGCCTTGGCCGCATCCGGCTTGCCGGAACCGTCGCCATAGGCTGCCTTCAGGGTGTCGTCGTGGCCGGACAGGCCATCCGGAATGAAGGAGTACAGCGGGGTGTAGGTGCTCTTGTAGACCTTGGTGGCCAGCTCGTTGCGGTCAATCAGGCTTGCGACGGCCTGACGCACGGCCTTGGCCTTGTCGGCGTTCGGCTCGCTGGACTTCTCGCCGTACGGCATGATCTTGAAGTTGAAGGCAAGGAAGCGCTCTTCGCCGCCCGGTCCCTTGACGACCTTGACCTTGTTGTCCTTGGACAGGTCCTCGACGTCGGTCGGGGTCATGGAGCGGTAGGCCACGTCGACCTGGCCCTGCTGCACGGCCATCTTCAGGTTGGAGGAGTCGGCGAAGTACTTGACCTGCACAACGTCGTTCTTAGCTGGGGTCAGACCCTTGTAGGAATCGTTCTTGGCATATGCCAGGGCCTCGTTCACCTTGTAGGAGGTGAGCTTGTACGGGCCTGCGAAGGCGTTGTCCTTGACGATGGTGTTGGCATCGGTCAGCTTGTCGGCGGAGAAGGACTCTTCGTCGACGATCGGGCCGGCCGGGCTGGAGAGCACCTGCTTCAGGGTCACGTCGTCCTTGACCGCGGAGTGGAACACGACGGTGGTGTCATCCTTGGCCTCGACGGACTCGATGTTGGCCAGCAGGGAGGACGGACCGTTCTCGTCGTTGATCTTCTTGATACGGTCGAAGGAGAACTTGACGTCGGAGGCGGTCAGATCGTGGCCGTTCGCGAACTTCAGGCCCTTCTTGAGCTTGACGGTGAACTCGGTGCCGTCGGCGCTCCAGGTGCCGTCATCGGCGGCGATGTCCGGAGACAGCTCGGAAGTGTTGTAGTTCTGCGCGTACAGGAACGGGAACACCTGAATCTGCACGGCGTAGGAACCGTTGTCGTAGGAGCCAGCCGGATCAAGGCTGGTGATCTTATCGGTCGTGCCGACGGTGATGGTGTTGCCAGTTGCGGCGCCACCGTCCTTCACGCCGCCGCAGGCGGCCAGGGAAGCCAGAGCCGCGACAGAAGCCAGAGCGGCGATAACTTTCTTGCGATTCACTATGGAATCCTCTCTTTTCTATCCGAATCGCCCCTGTGCAAGGCGATATAGTGACAAGAATCGGCGCGCAATGTTAACCGTACGTTTCATTGGAGGCCGTTTTACCCACCTACCTTATATTCGCCGTTTTCTGCTATGCATTAAAACGGCGAAATTCCAACGTTTTAACGACTAGTGAAAGAAAATAAGAAAAACCAGCCATTTTATGAGACGGACCCAGCCAAAGTCGCATTCAAGGTCTACGTCCTTCTTTTTCACTCATTGCTTTCGCACAGAGAGACCCAGATAAGCGCGCGACACGCGGCACAACACGAATTGCATTAATCAATTAACGGCGTTAATATATTAAGAAGTTCAACGAGGGTCCATGCACTGTCGCAAGGAGGTGAGCATGAGTAGGTACAGCGCCCAACAGTCATCGATCTCGGAAAACAACCGTTCCCGCATCCTGCAATACCTGTACCACAATGGCATCTGCTCACGCGCGCAGATCGCCAAAGCCATCAAGCTCACTCCGGCGGCAATCACCAAAATCACCGCGAAACTGCTGGCGCAGGGCATCATCGAAGAAACCGGCGACATGGACGGAGACAAGAACCGCCGTTCCATCGGTCTGAATCTCAATTGCGCCAAATACCACATCATCGGCGTGAAGTTCGCCCGCAGTCTGGTGCAAATCGCGGTCTTCGACCTCAAGTGCAACCGTATCTTCCTGTCCGACTTGCCTACCGTCAGCGAAGAGCACATCCCCGAAACGGTGGAGCGCATTCGAGATACCGTACGCCAGCTCATCAAGGACGACCCCAGCATCGTGGCCGTCGGCATGGCGGTTCCGGGGCCCTATTTAAAGGACGAAGGACGCACCGCTTTGGTCTCCTCCATGCAGGGCTGGAGGCAAATCAACTTCATCGACGAATTCAGCAACGCATTCAGCGTCCCCGTGTTCGTCGAACAGGACGCCCGCGCCGGCGCGCTGGCGCAGTTCCTGTTCAATCCGGAACTGTCGGAAGGTTCCCTCGCCTACTATCTGCTTGGCGAAGGCATCGGCCTCGGAGTCATCGACAACGGCACCATCTACTACGGCGAGCACGGCACCGCCACGGAAATCGGACACGTCTCCATCGACGTGAACGGCAAGCCATGCGACTGCGGCAATGTCGGATGCCTGGAACGCTACTGCTCCGCCAACGCCATCCACGAACAACTCAACGCCAACCCGAGCATCGTTCCCGGATGCGAGACGATGACGCATGCGCAGGCTTGCGCAGCACTGTTCGCCAAGGCGAACGCGGGAGACGAGACCGCGACGCTTCTGATGCTCGATGTTGCCCGATACGTTGGGTACGGCGCGGTCACCATCATCAACGCTTTCAATCCGACACACATCGTTCTTGGAGACATCATCGCGCAAGCCGGCCAGCCGTTGCTCGACGAAGTCACACAAGTCGTGCGCGAACGCACGATCCCCGAAATCGGGCGCAACACCCGAATCACCCTGTCCGCCCTGCCCACCGACGCCACCGTCACCGGTGCCGCCGCCGTGGCCATCACCAATTTTTTGGAACATCCATCGATGTTCTTCGACGTCGCATAGCACGCCGCCCACCAAAGAAAGGAACCACCCATGTCCAAGCCAATCGTCATCGCCCTCGGTGAAATCCTGTGGGATATGCTCCCCACCGGCAAGCGCGCCGGCGGCGCTCCCGTCAACTTCGCCTACCACGCGTCCCAGAACGGCGCAGAAAGCTACGCCATCAGCGCCGTCGGTAACGACGAGCTGGGCGCCGAGCTGCTCAACGATGCGCACAAGGCCGGCATCAACACGCTGGTGCAGACCAACGAATACCCGACCGGCACCGTCGCCGTGGCACTGACCAACGGCATTCCGGAATACACCATCGTGCAGAACGTAGCTTGGGACCACATCGGCTACACCGACGAACTCGCCGAGGCCGTGTCCAAGGCCGACGCCATCTGCTTCGGCACGCTGGGTCTGCGTTCCCAGGAATCGCATGACACCATCATCAAACTGCTCCAGCATGCCAAGGAAGGCGCGCTGAAGTTCTTCGACATCAACCTGCGCGCCAACTTCTACTCCAAGGAGCTGATCGAGGAGCTGCTGGGATACGCCAACATCTTCAAGATCAACGACGACGAGCTCATCATGATGCGTGAGATGTTCTCCATTCCGGAGGGCAACGACGAAGAGGCCTGCAAGTGGTTCATGGATCGCTTCGATCTGGAGTACACCATCCTGACCGGCGGCGCGACCTTCAGCACCATCATCGCCAAGGACGGCGAGACCTCCACTCTGCTGACCCCGCATGTCGAGGTGGCCGACACCGTCGGAGCCGGCGATTCCTTCTCCGGCTCCTTCACCGGCAAGATCCTGTCCGGTGCCTCCCTCAAGGAAGCGCATCGCGCGGCCGTGAACACCGCCGCCTACGTGTGCACCAAGGAAGGAGGCTGGCCGGCCTACCCGACCGAAGGCGTTCCGGATTACCTCGCCGCAGCAGCCAAGTAAGCGTATCTTCTCCTTTCATCATCACCGATTCCGCATGCCGTCAAATAACGGCATGCGGAATTTTTTTTACCGGTTTTGCGAAGTTTCGTCGGTATGATGAATCGCCGATAGCATAATTTGGTTTGTCGGATAAACCGTGGTATCTTGAAATGTCTGGCTATAAAGCTGGAAGGTTTGATAATTCAATATTTGGGGATGATCGGTTTCGACGGTGACCTGTTCGTCGCAGGGAAGCGTGCCGAGAACGTAGGGTCCGCTCGTGGATGCCCCCTACAAAAGAATAAGTGCTAAATCTAACCGCACTGAGTTCGCTCTCGCTGCCTGAGCTTCGCGCCAGGATTAACCAGTGAGCAGCCGCTCCGTTCACTCCCCCTCGTCTTTGGGGGGATGTTGAGCGTCGTTTAGAAGACTTGCCTTACCGGCTGAGCCACAGGGCCGGCAAGGGACTTTTACTGTAGATATGCTCGCCATCAGTTGTCTGCGACATCGATGGGGGCAGAAAAACCGCCGCACGGCCAGCAGACTACGCACGTAGAAGACTGAGGGTTCGGTCATCGGACCGGGGTTCGATTCCCCGCATCTCCACGGATTGAAAGCCGCCAGAAATGGCGGCTTTTCCTTTATTTTCAACGGTTTGCAACTGTTGCCAATGTTTATCGAGATTACGAAAATCACGTCGTTTTCTAAAAAATGTTGCCAAAATGTTGCCAAAATGTTGCCACGGAACAAGCCCCCGAACAACAAAAAGCCCCTCCCCCAGCAATGCTGAGAGAGGGGCGACGTTACATGTGGGCGCAAAATATTCCAACAGGATTTAAACTGCGCGATTTTTTCATGCGAGGTTTTCGATGATCCGCTTCTCGGAATCGCTGAGCGGCCATACCGTCACATCTTCTGCGGCCTTCAGTTCCGCGGCCTTCAGTTCCGCGGCCTTCAGTTCCGCGGCCTTCAGTTCCGCGGCCTTAGCTTCGCTCAGGAGATAGCCGCCGCCGTAGATGGCCTTCTTCACGGCCTTCTGCGAGTCGAGAGCCCTCGTGAACGCAACGTCTGAAGCCTTGACGCGGAACTCGACCTGCTTGCTAATCTTCCCGAGCCTGCTCACGGTAAGCAGTTCACGCGGATACGAGTATTTCGGCGGATGCCTGCGTTGCTCTTTCCTGACGCGCTTCACGGTCTCGTCGATCGCGTTGGCCAAGTCCGGCGCGGTGCGGATCAGGTCATCACCGAAACTCGTCACGAAGCTGGTGTTGACCTGCGCGCCGTTAGCATATTCGATGGTCGAATTCGTGACGATCATGTGCGCCCCATTGCGCGACGTGCTGGAGAAGATCGTGAGATACGGCGCGAACAGGAAGAACGGAATTTGCTCCGTCCGATAGAACGTGCAGATCTTCGACAGGATGCTGAACGGCGGATTATCCACAACCACCGCACCGCCCGAATAGTCGAACCGCTCGTAATCGCAGCCCGGATAGAACGGTCGCACCACCTTGCTGGGGTCGATGCCAAACTCACGGCATGCCCAGTCCTTTATCGTCTCATACACTGCGGGGGGGGTATAGCAGTCATCCGTGGTCTTCTTCGGTTTGAATTTGTCCACGAACGCGCCGTAATCGTCAATCGTCTGCTGTCTGATGCCCATTTTGAAAGTCCTAAAAATAAAGCCCCTCCTCCAAATGGAGAAGGGGCAGATTTAAAAACAGGGTGCAAGAATTTCCACAAGCACCACAGTGCGTGAATTTTCTTCCACGCGAGGTTGAGTTTCCGGCGCGAGTTTGAGTCTCACGCTAGAAAATCAATCACGGCGCAGCGGATTGTAGGCGACGCCAAGACCGCTGGCGATGAAGCCGGCCACGGTCGAAATGTAGCCGCCGACAGCCGCATCACCAAAGGTCATGAAACCAAGGCCAACGCATGAAGCGATCAGCCCGAGCACGTACACGACGGTGCGCACCTGCTTAGAAAAGACCGGAGTGTATGCGTCCGGCGGCTGGTTGTCCTGACCGTCCTCACGCTCGTTGGTGAGATTGTTGACTGTGGTCTCCAAAGTCGTCGGCGCTGCATGTTGAGCCATATTAAACCCCCTTAGAATCGGTTTTGATTGAGTGCCGTCTGCAAGGCGCGTGCGGTCGCGGGGCCGAAGCTCGCGTCCTGAGCCAGGCCGTAGTGCGCTTGGATGGCGCGAATGGTGGCGGGGCCAAGCAGACCATCAGTGCCGCAGCCCAGGCGACGTTGCACGGCACGGATCAGATCACTGCCGCCAGCGCCGTAGCGGACCACGCTCGAATCGATGGCGGGACGCGCGTAAGTCCTGCCGTCAGGCACCTGCTGGCCGCTGATGATGCCATCCACCGCGGTGCCCATCACCTGCTGCCAGCGGCGTACCGTGGCGGGGCCGACGTTGCCGTCCACGGCTAGGGCGCCGGTGGATGCCGAAGAGGTGTTGCCGCCGCCGTAGCGGAGGTAGCAGTTCCACGGGTAGCTGTAGTAGCCCCTGATGTTGGTTTCGCGGCCGGTCTGGTCCCCGGCCTTGCCGTAGGCCGTGCCACGCTCGGAGATGGACGCCTGCGCGAGCTTGCCGCCGCCAAGGTAGACGGCCACGTGGTGCACGTCGTTGAGCAGGATGTCGCCCGGCTGCGGATTACCATTCGCTGGGAGTCGCGTCCATCCGCGCTTGGTCAGCTCACCGGACAAGTTGCCGGTGTAGGTGGCCGAACCGGTGTCGAAGCCCGCCTCGCGCAGGCAGTGGATTACCAGGCTGGAACAATCGCAATTACCCCCCGATGGGTTGAAGTTCCAGCGGTCGGACTGGCTGTAGCCGAGATTGGCGACTGCGCACCAGTAACGCATACGATTGATGAGAGCGCTGACGCTTGCCATGTCAGTCCTCCAATCCTTCGACAGCCTTGGCCGCATCCGTTTCGGACACGACCGGGATGTCAATGGGCGGCAGACTGTCGCCCTGCGGTGTCATTTCCGGCGTCATGGTCACTTCGTCCATGACGGCCTCCTTCCCACCCCCAATAGGGGGCAATAAAAAGGCCACCTCCGAAGAGATGGCCTTGCGGTTGTGAAAATCGATATCAACGCTTTTTGTGGGCGTTGTGGTTGAAAACCAGAATGAGCGTGAGGAGAATCAGGTAGGCTCCGCCCGCGATGAGCAGTCGTGTCATTGCCGGTCCTCCAAGTATTTTTCTGCTGCTGCGACTATCCAGCAGTGCGCGTCCAATTTCTCAAGCTTCGCCAGCTCGTATCGGACGGCCTCACTGTGGTCGTGGCTTTGGTCGCCGTAGATCAGTGAAATCAGCGTGTTTTTTATGGTGTCGCGGCAGAGTTCGTCCATGCGCTCGTCAAAGCGTTCCGTCCGCTCGCCTAATTGGCGGGTTTTAGCGAAATGCTGGGAAAGCACCGAATTGTAAGGCAATCGCTCGGGGTTAACGTGCGCATACAATCCGGTCGCGAGCGATTCGAGCGCCCCCGGCCAGATTTTCAAGCACAGTGTGATTACCGCGCACGCGCCGCCGACACCCCCAAAACCAGCTAGAAAATTTTGCAGCACATCGATTCCTCCCTTGATTCAATGGTTTTAAACCCGTCGAAATCGACGGGATTTGGAATTCACGCGCGCGGCATGAGGTCGCCGTCGAAATAATCAAGCCCGCATTCACCCATCAGCAGGCTGTATTCCTCTTGCGAGGTGACGATCATCCTGTTGATTTTCCATACGGCGTCGCCGGTGGTGACGACAACCACGGTTGGGAACGTGTTGGTCGTCGGATAGGCAGTCAGCCTGCCCGACTTGTTAAGCGTGTGAGCGGTGTCCCATCCGAATCTGATCGTGCCTGTGCCAGACACAAGTTGGCAGTATGCGCTGACGACATGCTTGGTTGGCGCGCCACTGGCGACGTTCCAGCCTCTGAATTCCACGCGGCCGTTGCCCGTGCAAACCGTCAATGGGCTGGACGCATAGTTCGTGATGATTCTCATGCCATCACCCCCATGAGGGTTAGGCGAGCGGCATCGTGTCCCCGGTGAAATATCCGATGCTGTCGAGCAGGGTCTTGTTCGCCTGATAATCGGCAAACGTGCAGAGGAGCATATCTGTCACTGTAACAGTCGGATTGCCTGACTTGACGGAATAACTCATTGACACAGGATTGGGATTGTTGGAGATCATCGTGTATCCGATACGTTGGCTTGCGCTGATGTCGCCATCCACTCCGATTATCGAGATCGTGCCGCCGGTGACGTTCACATAGACATTGATCCAATATTTCATCCCGATCTTGCTCGGGACGGTCGTGATATTCGTCCACCTGCCTGCTTTTAAGGTGATGGTCGAGGATGGTTTCGCGCATAGGTTCGTGACCATCATCGGGCACCACCGTCCCGGTGCGCGGCGTCAGTCGCGTGGCATGGTGTCGCCGGTGAAGAAGCCCGGAAGCCCCCCCGAGCGCCGCGTCATACGTGTCGGCGGCTTCCACGCTCAATTCGCTGATGGCCATACCGGAGGGGACGGCCAGGCGCGTGTTATTGGCGATCGAGGTGAAGCGGATCGTATGTTTCCCGACCGTCTGGGCACTTGGGTATTCGACCGTGCCGCCGGAAAAGATGCCGATTGCTTTATTCGTCGTATCGTTGCTGACGATCCTGCACGTGCACACGTATTCCACGCCGACCTCGCACGCGAAAGGCAGGTCGATGTATTCGCCTCTGGTGTTGGCCAGCGTGCCACCGGTCATGTACTTCGATATGTCGCCGCCCTTTTTGACGACATGGAAGCCGGTGGGGTCGAACTTTGGGTTCAGCCACAGGTTAATCCTCTGCATTCTCGTCTCCCTTCACGCTTTCGAGCACATCCTTCGGGATGAGTTTCATGGCCGCCGACAGTTGACTGGTGAGGATTGCGATTTGCTTGTTGAGTGTGCCGATTTGCGCGGAAAGAGAGTCGATGACGTCGTTCGCGTCGGCTGGAATCTGAGCCAAAATAAGTCTCCTTAAATACGAAACCCCCGCAATCCGATTGGATTGCAGGGGTTGAAAAAATTGGAATGCTGGATTAGTCGGCGGCGGTCATCGTGTCGATACGAGTCACGGCCTTAAGCTCGTCGAGTGTCAAAGTGCGTCCGAGATTCGTCTTCACATCCGTCAAAGTCACGCTGGTGCCGGAATCATCGAAGGTCGCAAGCACGCCACGGCTGTAGTCGCGCCACGATTCGGTAGTGCCGTCAGTGCTGGAAAACTCCAATCCCAATCGGCACAATTCCGCGCGCACCGACTCCTGCGGTGGGCGCAAGTCAAGCACACCAGACGAGGTGGGAGTCACGGTAGTAGTGGTATCGGTAGTGGTTTCAGTGGTCTCATCGGCCATGATCAATCTCCTTAATTCTGTTGGTTTTGTCTTGGCATGAGGGACTCATAGAAGCGGTCCTCGGCCGCATCCAAATCCGAACGCATATCGTCGGTGGCGAAAAGCCTTCCGATGGCCTTGGCGTCCACGCAATCCGTGTCGATGCCGGTGGTCGGCGTCGCACCGGCCGTTTCACCAGACAGCATGGCCGTCTGGACGGCCGCGTCCGCATCGTTGGTGATCGTGGGCAGTCCCAATGCCGCGCGCGTCATGTTGCGTGCGGCCGTCATCGGATCGTCCTGCACCTCGCCGTCCGTGGAAAGCATCGAGATTTCAGACGCGGTATCTGACAAAGCAGCCTCCAAGCCCTCGTAGGCTGTCGTGTACGCGTTGCGTCCGGTCTGCGGATCGTACGAGCCGGCCGTTTCGCGCGCCTGCATCATGGCCGCGCACGTCTCCGCGACGCTCGTCGTGCCGAGCAGGGCCCGCCATGCGGCGATAGCGTCCATGCCGCACACAAGCCCCCGCTCGCCTTCCGTTTCCGCTCTGATGACGAGGTTCCCGCCTTCGAAAACAGTTTGCAAAACATGCCTCCTTATTTGACGAGCCACGCGAACGCGTTGACGTACATGTCGCCCTTGAAGGTGCCGTTTCCGGCGTTGTATCCCATAACCTGCAACGATCCAGCGCCGCCGGTGTTGCACACGTGCATGAAGATCGAACCATAGTTGAGGTCGGAATTGCACACGCCGTAGTATCTGCCGTATTTCGCCGGCGTCCATGACCACGTGGTCTGTGGCACGGTGTAGTCCGCGGTTAGCGTCGCGTTCTGGTAGATGCGCCAATTGGTGCTTTGAAACGTGAAACGGCTTGTGATGCCGCCAAGATAGCCGCCGAGGTAGAGATAGCCTGCGCTGATGTCGGACACCATGCCGATTTCGCCGTTCGCGTCGGATGCGGTGCAGTACGCGCGGGCCTTCGCGCCCTGCGAGTGCACGCCGACCTCGCACAAGCTGCCGGAATCACTGCGCACGTTGAGATACGCGCTTGCACCCGATCCGCCGACACCATGCATGGTGAGCCATGAGGAGCTTTTTTTCGACAAGTCGGACTCGTCATAATTCGTGTCGGCGTGCAGATACACTTGTGACGTGACGCCGCTGCCGGTGCCGCCTTTCGCACGAGGCTTCGATTTGAGACTCATGAAAGCAGCGGGGTCGTTCTTGCTCACGTATCCGCTCCACAAGTCCAATTCGCTCATCAAGCCGACCTGATTCGATTCGATGAGCGACGCGACCGTAGGATAGTTGTAATATGCGATCGAATCCTTGTACGCCAAAAACTCCAATCCGTCACCGGTAAAAGTCTCCGACCCGGCAATCGCGTGCGACTTGTAATCCGGACTGATACGCACCCTGTGCCCGCTCGTGCGGGTTTGGAAGGTGCCGGTCAGCACATTCGACTTGCCTTCGCCGTCAAGATAGACGGTGCGATTGTGGTTGCTGTCCCACATTTGCAATGCGGTGCCGTTGAGCTTCATGCCGGTGTTCTTGGCCTCGGAGCTCTGGAATATCGCGCCGGTGAAGACATAGCCCCTGAACTGGCCTGCCGCCACCTTGTCGGAAGTGATAGTGCCAGCCGCGATCTTGACGGCCGTCACACTGTTTGCCGCGAGCTTGTCGGCGGTGATGGCACCAGTCACAATCTTGGACGCATTGACCGAATTAGCAGCCAATTTGTCGACATTCACGACACCAGCCGCCAAAGCGGCAGTGGTCACGGCATTGGCGGCGATGTCGGACGCCTGAATCTTGTGGACGTTGAGCAGCGCCACGGTCATATCCTCCGTGACCTTGAGCTTGCCAGTGGTCACGGAATTGGCCGCGATCTTGTCGGACGTGATGGCCAGTGCGACGATATTGCGCGCCTGCACCGAGTTGGCGGCGAGTTTCGCGGCGGTCACCGCATCAGTCACCAGCTTTTCAGTCGTGACCGAATTGGCAGCCAGCTTGTCCACCGTGATGGCATTGGTCTTGACCTTCTCGGCGGTCACTGAGTCGGCGGCGAGATGCTTCGCGGCCACGGTTCCAGACGCGAGGATGTTGTTCGCCACGAGGTCAAAAGGCTCGAAGCGCGTACCATCCCACGTAAGGACTTCCACCACACGATCAGCGAGCGGCACCAAGACGCTTGGTGAAGCGTTCGGCGTTCCCTGCCAGTAGGTGTAGAAGTCGGCAAGCATGGACGGCGAATTATTCTTCTCGCCCTTCCAGCGAGTCCAATACTTCTGCGTCCTCCACCACATGTCCCCCGGCTTCAAGCCATCATGATTCGGCTCGTCGGGGCCACGGTAGATCAGATTCTTGCCATCCGCGGTGGTCTGCGCCTTTTTCGCGGCGGCCTGCGCCTGATTCGCCTGAGACGCGGCATTAGCGGCAGCAATATTGGCCTTGTCTGCCGTATCCTGCGCGGTCTTCGCAGCCGTATTGGCCTTGACGGCGGCGTTCGCGGCGTCGGTCGCGGCCTTATCGGTCACAGCCACCCAAGCACTACCATTCCACCTTTTCGGCGTGTTCGCGCCATTCGTGGTGTCAATCCAGAGGGTCGAAGCCTTGCGCATCGACGTGGCCGGTGCCGTGCTCTGGATGAGCACGTCGGCCTTGCCGTTAGCCACGCCAGCGGCGGCAGCTGCTGCGGTATTGGCCTTCTGGGCGGCCTTGGCCGCATCGGTGGCGGATTGTGCCGCACTGTCAGCCGTGGCCTTGGCTTGTGTCGCCACACTGGACGCATTCGCGGCGGTGGTCTTGGCATTGGCCGCGTCCGTCTTCGCGGTGGAAGCGTCCGTCTTGGCCGAAGCCGCGTCGGACTTGGCGGACTTGGCGGACTCATTGGCAGTGTTCGCCAGCGTCTCCGCATTGCCTGCGGTCTTCTTCGCGCTCTCGGCGGCGGTCTGCGCCGCGTCGGCGGCGCTCTTCGCCTGACCTGCCGTTGTCGTCGCGCTCTTCGCAGCCGTCTGAGCCGCATTGGCGGTGTCCTGTGCGGTCCTGGCCGCACCATTCGCCGTGTCAGCCGTGCCCTGAGCCGTCTTGGCGGCAGCAGCGGCATTCTCAGCAGCCTTCTTCGCGTCGGTGGTCTTCGCGGCGTTATCCGCGATGTCGGACTTCGCCTGAGCGATTTCGTCGGCATTGCGCTCCACGTCGGCATAGCCGAGATGGTTCCATGCAGAGCCATCCCAGACAAGCGTGTCAATCACGCGATCAGACAATGGCACAAGCACGCTGGGCGAGGCGTTAGGCGCGCCCTGCCAGTACGTGTAGAAGTCAGCCAAGAGGCTCGGTGAGGCGTTCTTCTCTCCCTGCCACCTCGTCCAATACTTTTGCGTCTTGAGCCACAAGTCACCGACAATCAGATTGTCCTTCGGCTCGTCAGGCCCACGGAAAGTGTGATTCTTCGAATGTGCTTCGGCATACGCCTGCGCCGCCGACTCCTTCGCCGTGCTGATCTCGCCATTCGCGGCGGTCAGGTCGCTCTTGGTCTGCGCGATATCCTTCCGGGCCTGCGTCAGGTCGGTCTGCGCCTGGGCGAGCGACTTGGACGCCGTGTCAAGGCCGGTCTTGTTGGCTTGGATGTCCTTCCGCGCCTGATCCAGCTTCGCGGTGTTATCCTTCAAAGCTGTCTGATTGTCAGCCAAATCCTTCTGAATCTGCTTGACCTCTTCAGGCGAGACAGCAGAAGCCACGGTCACCGAAGCGATGGCGGACCAGTCGGAGCGATTGCCCGCATGATCGACGGAGCGCAAGGCGTAGGAGTGCTGGGAGCCTGCTTTCAGGCCGGTCACGAGATAATCGCCCGGGCCGGACTGCGTGGCGCTGATGACGGTCATGCCGGCCGCATTGACGCCCTCGCCGACCTCGACATGATCGAAGTCCGATTCCATCGACGCGCCAGTGCTTGTCCTGCCATCCCAGTGGACGGTCACCACGCCAAGCTCGGACGACAATACCGGCTTCGACGGTACGGAGCATGGCGTCGTATCCGACTCCACAGTTGCCACCACGACGGCCGACCATTCGCCAAGCTTGTCCGAATACGTCGGCACAGCCCTGACGCGCACCTCGATTTGCGTGCCGCAATCCAAGCCTCCGAAACCGAGCTGCGTCTTATCGGTGGTGCCGGCGGAATGCCAGGGCGCGCCATCCTTGTGCAGCTTCCACTCGACCAAATAATTGGAGATCTCGATGGCTGTGTCATTCGTGGCCTGCGTGACCGCACTCCACGAGGCTGTGGCCAGACCGTGGGCGTACCCGTCCGAACCAATGTAGGCGTCCGTCTGCACCACAAGCCCAAGCGGGGCCTTCGGTACGCGATGGTCGCGATCGGAAGAGGCGGTCGTGCCGCCCTCGCTGCCGGCCAATGCGGCACCGCCGGTGATGCCTTTGATTTTCTTCGCCTGACGCACGGAAGCGTCATACTTAATATCATTCAGAGCGATTGAGCAGGATAAGCCCTCGTTCTGGCGCATGCTCAGGTCGATTTCCTGCACGCGCACCTTCTCGCCGTGAGTGACTGTTGGCGCGGTGATCCAGTCGCCCGCGTGGAAGTCGATGAGCGGTAGATCATCCACGCCGGAAGTCACCAGATCGCGCGTGTACTGGCCGCGTACCCTAGCCGCATCATCAAGCGTGGACTGCATGAATGCCTGCGCGGTATCCTTATCGGACACGCCACCCTGCGAGCTATAGGATTCCCACTTGCCCCAAGGCGTCGGAGCAGCCGGATTGTCCATGCGAAAAAGCAGATTATTGTCACCCTCGACAAGGATGGTTGATGCCAGGTCGGCGATGGACTCCTCGAATGGGGCTTCGCTGATGTCACGCGCCAATTGCAGCACAATGCTCTCGCTCAGGTCACGGCTCAAGGCGGTGCTGTCCGCATTCCAAAGCTTGAGTACCCTGCCGCTTGTGCGCCAGTCGCAGCCGCCACCATTGACCAGGGCGTCCAGGATGGTCTGCAAATCAGTGCCGAGCGAATAGTACAGAGTGTACTTTTTTGCCCAATTCCTGCCAGCCGCGTCCTTGGCCGTGTCGAAGCCCAAGGTCAGACCAGTGGCCACGCCACCACGCTGACGATTTTCGTCCAGCAAAGTCTTGAGAATCGTGCCCGGATTAGAAGAATAAAAAGGCCTTTTACCCTTGTTATCGCCATCGGCGATGAGGTGCGACGAATCATTGTTTTCGGCCTTGGACAGCAGCCAGCCAATCGACTGACCGGAATAAGTGATGGTCTTGGTACGGTCATCCGTCTTGCCGGAGCGGCCCGTGATGACGAATCGCGCATTATCCGGCTCCTTGAAGCCATTACCGTCCGACACTTCCACGGCCACTTCCAGGCCATCGGTCAGCTCACGGTCGAACGCCTGCGCGTCACCGGACAGCATCGAATACTCGATCGAGATGGCGCCGTCATCATCGTGGAGCATCGACGCGCTGAAGCTAACCGGCTCCGCAAGGACGCCGATTCGCTCGCCGAAAGGACGATAGGCCACGAGACGAGCATGAAGGGACTTTGCCATGAATCACTCCCAAGATTGCAAAAACCGGCATGTCACCTTGTCGGCGCTGCCGGTCTGTTTGATTGCGAGGCGATAATCGCCGGAATCGATTGCGGGCCACACCTGCAGTGGCTCGGTGGTCCAGTCGACGCCATTCGATGCGTCCGTACCACCGGACCATGCGTCGGCATTGGCCGCCGTCCACGCCTTGCGATTGGCCACATCGATAAAGAGATAAGGTCGTGAGGCGTCACGCTGGCCGCCCCACATGAGATTCGTTCCACTCACCGGATCTGAAATGGTCACGCCAGTGGCGGCACCGAAGCGCAATACCAGCGTGGTGATGGGCGCGTCCGACAGCCAGCCGTCGGGAAGCGTGTCGAAAAGCATGGACGGCGAATTGTTCGGCAGTCCTGTCCAGCGTGTCCAATACCCCTTACCGCTCGGCTTCGAGACCCCGCCCGGCAGCAGCCTGCCACCCGACGCGGCCAACGTCACCTCCTGCCACTGCACGCCACGCCAAAACACGTCCGGCAGTTGGAAAACGGCGGTCATGACGCGCAGATCACGGAACGGCCTCTCATCATCGTCCGGCTCGCAGCTCGTGCACACCGCTCTCGTGACCATGCTGCGCGAATAGCCGTCATCCGTTGTCTCCGTTTTGCCGAGCGTGAGCTTCGACGCATACAGGCACATGGCGCGGAAGCGTGCGATCCGCGAATCGGAATCCGCACCCCACGCCGCCACCTTGACTGTCAGCTCCGGAGCATCCAACACCGGAATGGACGAGCCGACGATGAAGCCGTGCCGTCCTGGCACCTGCACGGTGTCAACGATCGGCGACAGCGCCGTGTAGTGCGTCGTGCCGACAAGCACGCGCATCCGCTCGGAATCGAGCGGCTGGCCGTTGAGAGAATAGCTGACCTTCATGCGCGAAACCTCCCAATCACCATTGCGGCATGGCCGCTGTCTGCAACTTCTGCTGCGTGGAAATGCTCGTCGGCGCGATCGCCGGATAGTTGAACGTCTGCGTGATGTTCGTCACGCTCCCACCATTGCCGTAAGCTGCAGCGTTAACGCCACGCGAGGCGTTGGCGACGCCGACGGAATACGAGGCGTCCTGCGAAGGCAGAATGCCAGTCAATCGTCCGGCCGCCTTCTTCACCTTCGACGCGCTCTCGTCAATGCCGACCGCCATGCCCTCGCCGATCATCTCACCGACCTGATCGCGGAACACGCGTGACGGAGAATGGATGCCAAGCCTGCGTTTCACCCAATCCAACGCGTTCGTGGCCGCGTTGACAGCGGCAGTCACGAGCCTGCCTGCCGCGCCTGCGATGCCGGTCGCGATTCCGGTGATGATATTCAGTCCGACGCTACCCCAGTTAACCGATGTGAAACCGCGCATGATCTGGCCGACCATGCCGGGGATGGCGCCGATAAGCCGTGGAACCGACGAAATGAAACCGTTGGCCAGTGCGAAGAGCAGCTGTACGCCAGCCTGCAGGATCTGCGGGAGACGATTGATGATGCCACCGACCAGTTGTCCGATAAGGATCGGAGCCTTGCCTACCAAGTCCGGCATGGCGTTGATGAGGCCCTGCGCCAGTCCGAGGATAAGCTTCAAACCGCTGTCGATGATCTGCGGCAGGTTGTTGAGGATGCCTTGCACGAGGTTAAGGACGGCGTTGATGCCGATAGGGATGAGCTGCGGCAACTGGGCCGACAATCCATCCAGCAGCGTCGTCAGCACGGTCACCGCCGTGGACGCGATCTGAGGCAATGCCTGCACGATGCCCTGCAAGAGGTTCGTGACCATCGTCAATCCGGTTTGCAAAAACGACGGCAGGGTCGACGTGACCCACAATTGGAACTGGGCGAGCAGCTGGGGCAGGCTCGTCGAGATCCATGTCGTCGCGCTGGTCAGCAGCATCGTGCCGAGCTGTCCCAACGCTCCGAGCACTGGCGGAAGGATCTGCATGACCAGTGCCGGCAGCGTGCTGCCCAATGAGGAGAACAGTTGTGGCAGTGCGGCGGTGATGCCGGTGATGATCTGCGCGATGCGCGGACCCACGTTCTCGATGACCGTGCCGACCGAATCTACCAGCTGCTTGGTCAATCCGTTGATGTCGGCATTGTCCTTGCCGAGCTCCGCCAGCCAGTTCTGCCATGCGGCCTTCATCATGCCGACAGAGCCCTCGATGGTTGTCGCGGCCTCCTTGGCGGTGGTGCCGCTGATGCCCATCTGCTCCTGCATGATGTGGATCGCCTGCACCACGTCGGAGAACTTGTCGATGGACAGGTCGCCCATCTCCCCGTTCGCCTGCTTGACCTTGTTCGCGTCCTGGATCAGACGCTCCATCTCGGATTTCGTTCCGCCGTAGCCGAGCTTCAGATTGTCGAGCATGGCGTAGTTGCCGCGCGCCAGAGACTGGTAGGTCTGTTGGATGGACTCGATGTCGGTGCCCATCTTGTTGGCGTTGTCCGACATGTCGACCATGGCGGTGTTGCCGAGTTCCGCGGCCTTCGCAGTGTCGCCGCCGAGCGAACTGATCAGCGAGGCGGAAAAGCTCGTGACCTGCGTCATGTACTCGTTGGCGCTCACTCCGGCTGTCCGGTACGCTTCCGCCGCGTATTTCTGCACGGTGCCCGAAGCGTCCTTGAACAGCGTGTCCACGCCGCCGACGGCCTGCTCGTATGTCGCGTATGCGTCGAGAGCGCTCTTGCCGACGCCAGCCAAAGCCGCGACGGCGGTGCCGACGCCAGCCAGTCCGACCGTGGCGACGCCCTTCAGGGCGCCGACGGCCTTGCCCGACATGGAGCTGATCGCATTCCATGCGGTGTCTGCGCCGCTTTTGAGCTTGGAGCCTATCGCCGACGCGGCACTGCCGGCGGCCCCTGGAATCTGCGACAGCACGCCGCCGACCGCGCCGCCGACGTTGCCGAGATAGCCGCCGATGGCATTGCTGACGTTTTTGAAAGGTGCTGGTATCCTTGCCGCGATGGCCGAGCTCATCGACGAGAACTTTGCCGACAATGGCGCGGTAAGACGTGACGCGGTGGATTGCATGGCAGCGCCGGCAGCGCTCATGCCGTCGCGGGCTTTCGTGGCGATGCCGGAGAACGCCGACGTTGCTGCGTTTTTGACCCGTCCGAACGCGCCGGAGACCGGCTGGACGATGGTCGCGCCAAGATTCTTGAACGCCGATCCAAGCGAACCACTGCTGGAAGCGAGATTGTCCTGCGCGTCCTTGAGCGCCTTCTGCGCATCCTTCAACCGGTTCTCGGCCTGCGTCGCCCGGTCGGTCATGGTGGACAGCTTCAATCGAGCCTGTTCGAGCCTGATGGTCGCGGCCTCGGCCTGCGTGCTGCCCTCACCATGCTTGGCGATGGCATTGGCGACGCTCTCCTCGGCGGCACGCACCTGATTCGCCGCCGCCTTCTGCTGGAGCATGGCCTGACGGTATGCGGCCGTGGATTTCGCCACGTCACGCTCATAGGATTTCAGCACGTCAGCACTGAAATCGTTCGCCGACTGCTTGAAACCGGTTTTGAACGCGTGTCCGAACAGTCCGCCGCTTTTGCCGCCGTTCATGCTCGAATCGAAAGCCTTCGACGCGGCCTTGCCGCTCGCGCCGACCTCCTTGTTGACCACGCTGCGGAAACCCTTCATCGAGGGGAACACGCTGATGTGCGCGGAACCAAGTTCGCTGCCGAACGCCATGCGGCACCTCCACTATTCAGTTATTCAGTCTTCGTAAAGAGTCCGGAAAACCGGGCTCATGCCCTTGGTCTGTTCGCGCAGCCGCTCACGCTCGGCCTTCTCCCTATCCGCCCGCAATCGTTTCGCAAGCGAATCGAAAGGCTTCGGATACTCGTCGCTGCCAAGCGCGTAGACGACCGGTATCTCACCCCACCGGACCGGATAATCCAAGCCGTTGAGCTCCGCGCCCGTGTAGGATGACGGATCGCCGATAATCTGCTCGAGGAGCGCTATCGCGTCGCCGTAGCGGAGCCTGCCGCCAAGATCGGCCTGCAGACTCCACCCATGCGCCGTGAAATCGGCTCGGATCACGCTCCCGTGTTCGGCGAGCTGGCGGGAAAACCATTGGATTTTCCCAGTGAGGTGCCCTGCGCGCGCACCACCGCGTCGCCATAGTCGGACAGGAGGTTGAACACGACCTGCACCGGTTCGCCGTTCAGCTGCTCCGCCTGCTTGTCGCCAGCGAAGGCGCTCAGCATGCGCTTGAGCTGTTCGACGCTCTCCGTATCATCGGACGTGTTCGAAAGTCTCGTGAAATCGTCGATGCTCATCGACAGTGGAAGCTTGTACGTGCGACCGCCGGGCACGAGCGCCCAATACACATCGCCCTTGATGATGTGGCGCACCTTGTAGTTTTGCGCGATGGAGGCGAACGCCTCCTCATCGTTTTTTTCCGTCCACTGGTCGAAATCCTCGACGGTCGGTTTGAAGTCGGTGGAAGTTGAAGTCATTGTCTTGTCCTATCTGCTTTTCGCCTGCCTGCCGTGAAAAAAGAAGATTCCCGGACCGCGCAGACAGGCGAGATAGACGGTCCGGGAAGATTTTCGTCCGCCGGTCAGGCGGCGCGTGCGGTGACGGTGACAGTCAGATCGGGTGAGGTCACGCCGTCGTATGTGGCGTTGATCCTCGCGCTCCCGGCCTTGACGGCGGTGAGCGTGCCGCCATCGACGGTCGCCACGCCTGCATCCTTGGACTTGAATGTGGCCTGTCCGGTCACGTCCACGGTGGTCTTGTCCACATGGGTGGCGACGGCCTTGAGCGCGAGCTTCGCGCCTTGGACGACCGACGGCCTCGTATTGCCGTCAGCCGAGGTCACGGCCACCGCCGTCACGCTTTTGGGTCGTACCAGCTTTCGATCCAGCGGGTGTTCGGATGCTCCGCATCCACATACAGCGGATCCTTCATCCATTCGACGGTCAATGCTCGCCCTGTGACCGAGCCACGCTCCTGCTGGTCCGGCTCGTTGCCGGTGACCTGCATGACGCCGGCACGACGGTGCACACGACCAGTGTCGAAAGTCTCCTCCTCATACACCATCCACTTCGCATCCTGGATGATGTCGGCCACGTGGTAGACGCCCTGGGCGTCCGGCTCGCCGATGGTGATCTTGCGGGTCAGCGCGTTGTTTTCGGCCGGGCTGAAAGTCTGCGTGAGGCTGGTCGCTAACGGCAGCTTTTTGTAACCGTCCTGCAAAAACTCGATGGGGTCGTCGCCGTCGCGCGAATCCTGGTTGCCGCCGTCGGACTTGACGAGTCCGATGCATGCGGTCGACCGATTGTAGGCGGCCGGAAGTTCCGGCGTTGCATTGCTGGGTGCGATCATCTCCGGCGTGATTTTGTTTTCGGTGGAGTACGGGACGATCATGATGGCTGCGGTGACGAGCGCCTCCACCTGTCCCAGATCCATGCCTTGACTGTCTTTGGCCATGGCGTTTCCTTTCTTAGGGTTGTCTGATTCCGGCCGTCGAATATTCGGCGGTCATGTAGTAGTGGCACCATGCCGCGTCCTCTCCGACCGGGTACGGGCCGTTGCATCCGTCGGGCACGACGGCGCAGATGCGGCTGCCTTCGGCGAATCCGATGAGGATGCCGGGCTCTCCGGTCAGCACGCCGTACACGCGGGCCGCCAGATCACGGCATGGTTTCGTATCGTTGCGCGTCCATCCGAGCACGTTGACGCCTATCGACCTGTCGAACGTCACGCGGTTGGCGGATTGCGTGCCGCCGTCATCACGCACGACCACGAGCGGATAGGAACCGTCGTAACCGTCAGGGATACGGTTTCCGACCTGCAGGCCGGGGATGTCCGTGATGTTGGAGCGCAGCCATCCGGTGAGGAATAGTTCGAGGTCGGGTGGGATGACGCTTGCCATCAGACCCTCGCCTTCTTCAGCGCCTTGGCCAGATTGCCGGTCTGCGCCTCCACGAGCAGGGTCTTCGGGTCGTGGCCGACGACCATGACGGTCGTTCGGTGCTCCCTTTTAACCTCCTCGATTCCAAGTCCGTCGCGGTATGCGCCGGTATCGACCGGAGCGGACGCCTTCGCGTAGGCGAGTGCCCTGTTCGCAGCCAGCGTGGTGAGCGCCTTGACTCCGGCGCTATTGAGAATCTCGTCGAAAAATTTCTGGTTGAAGTTGACCGATATCCTGCTTTTCGCCATTTGTTCAGCCCTTTCTCTCCGTCAGACGGCATTCCAAGGTCGGACGCCAGCCGGTGAATGCGTTCGCGTCCTTCGAGGGGAATCCGTCGACTTCCCACAAGCGTCCGTCGTCGGGGTCTGCGCGGATCCGGTCGCCGATTTTCACGTCGGCTGTCGGATCAGGGATGGTGAGGTACGCCGTTGATTCGGTTTGTGTGTCGAGCGTGTCCGGCGTGCGGATGCTGGAGCTGGATGAGAGGGCGCCCATGATGGCGAGCTCGTCCGGAGGCACGCTCCAGTCTGGCTCGTTCTGCGCCGGATTGTACGGGTTGGCCTTGCGTTTGGCGCGCAGTCGCCGCCACTTGGTCACGCCCGGCATACGCCATCCGCCGCCACCGGCATTCATGTCGTCAAGCAGGCTCATGGCAATCCTCCAAGCCTGTAGGGTTTGAGCTTGTCCTTCTCCGCCTGCATGAGCGACACCACGTCGAAGCTCGCGCTGGAGCCGTTGGTGGACTGCGAGGTGACGAGCCCGACCGGACTCATGCCAGCTCGCTTCGCGGCGCTGATGAGCACCTGCTGCACGTCCGGCGCGTCATCATAGCCGGCATGGATCGCGTAGCGGATGGCCGCAACACCGACCGGGAAACCACCGGAAAGCGACTCCACAAGACCCGTCTCAGGGTCATATGCATAAGCCAGCTTGTTGCCGTCGCGGTCGGTCAATGATTCGATGCTCGTCACATGACGGGCGGGCAGTCGAATAACCGTGCCGCCGCGAGAGTTGATGACTCCGCTGAGAGCCACGTTCGGCATGACATGCCAACCGCATTCACGCCTGATCGCCGACTGCGCGGCCTTAAGCCGAAACTGCGCGTCATCCTCGAAAGCCGAAGGGTCGGCAATCATGTCAGGAATCACATTCACATCACTCATGCCGACCTCCACGCTTACTCTGCAGCCATCAGGCCAGCCGCAATCAGAGAATTGACCAGGGCGTCGAATTCGCTCTTGGTTGGTGTGGCGCCGGCGGCCAAAGCCACATGCGTTGCAGGCTTCACTGCAGCGCTGCCAATATCGGTCGGCTTGCCGTTGGCCCCGACGAAGACCACATCGGCCACGTTGGCATTCGGGTCAAGTTTCGCCGCCGAGGCTGGAATCACTCGAAACTGTCGAGCCATATCACGTCTCCTTACTTAAGGGTCAGCTTGACGAAAGCCTTCGGCTTGCGCACGGCCAAAGCCACACGCTCCTTGGCGCGAATGGTCACCAGATCGGAAATGAAGTCGGTGTCATTGGAATTGGTAGCCTCGACCGTCACGCCGCCCTTGCGATAGAAGGTGGCAGCGCCCTTAAAGGAGCCGACGATGGCTGTGCCGGCGTCGACAGCGGGAGTCACCACGGTGTCCAGACCCCAGAGGCGCGGAGTGATGGTCAGCGCGCCGCCATTCACGCCGTAGAACGGTCCACCGCCGATGAAATTGCCATCATTGTCCTTCTTCAATCGAATGGCCTCATAGTCTGTCGGATTGATGACAAGGGCATCCGGCATCATGCCGGTCGTGGTGGAGATCATCGACTGCGCGTGCAGGACGGCAACGTCATTGCCAGCGTCTGTAGCGGTGTATGACTGGATTCCTTCACGATTCAGCAGGCCCTTGATGTTCTTGCCGGTACCGTCGCCGTTGAGCAGCTGCTTCTCCTCGACGATGCTCAGATCGTAGAGCAGACGTCCATCGATGTCGGACTTCAAGAATTCGAGGTCGGTGATCATGTCGTTGGATTCCTTGATGAATCCAGCGATGGTGGATAATGCGTCGGTGTGCTCGGTGGCGTCGGCGTAATGGATCTGGCTGAATTCCTCGCCTTCGCCGACGGTTTTGAAATCGCCTTCCTTTTCGCCTTCCACGTAGTAGATGATGGCCTGGCCGCTGATCGCGCCGACACCGAACAGGTTGGTGATGGTCGGACGGCGGTAAGCCTGGACGAAATTCGGGTCCACGTAGGTCAACAGGGAGCCGTACACGCCGGACGGGCCGCCGGTAACCTGCGTGTCAGTGTTGGCCTTGCGGCGCGGAACCCATTCCGGTGCTGCGATTGACGCTCCCGAAACTCCCTTTATCTTCGCCAGCTGTTCGCCGATGTTTTTCACGACGAAATCGCCAAGAGATTCGCCGGATGCGGCTCCGCTCTTCTGTGTGTCCGCCAGATTGTCGGTCAATCCCGCGAAACGCTTATGCACCGCATCCACCGTTTCGATGGAATCCTGCAATTCGTGCGCTTCGGCGTTCAGACCCTTCAGCTTCTCGATGTCGGAAGCGTCGAGATTATCCTCGCCCTTGGCCAGCACCGCTTCGATGGCGGCCTTGGTCTTGGCGAGACGATCATTGAAACTCATTTGGTCTCCTTGTTGTCCTTGCCGCCAGTGACCAGTTCACGGGCGGATTTGATTACGTTCAGACGCTCGGCCTTCTCGGCCTCCGCGTCCCTGCCCTTATCAGGAGCAAGCTTCTTATCATCCTTTTTCTCGCCGGTCTTGGAATCATCCGGCTTATCTTCATCGGAAGTGCTGGAATTGTCGGAATCAATGCCTTCCAACACCTCGTTCAGCGACGCCAATGCGGCACGAAGCTTCTCCTCGTTGGCGGAGCTGATGGCGCGACCTGACTTGACGGCCAGGATCTCGGCCTGCTGGTTCGCGGCCACCGGCACCACGCTGATCTCGAAAAGCTTGATCTGCTGGAATTCGGAATGGCCGCCCCACGGGCCGTCGCCCTTTTCCGTGATCCACGCGGTCTTCGTCGGCACGAAGCCGATGCTCATCTGATGAACCCTGCCATCCTTGAGCAGGTCGTAAGCCTGCTGGGCGGTCGGATTATCCTCGATATCGAGCTGGGCCGAGATGAGCAGACCCTTCTCGTCCTCCACGGCGCTCAAGGTGCGTCCGATGATGTCGGTCGGCTTGCCGTCCTGATGGTTCCAATGGATCGGGATGCCGGCTCCGCCGGCGTAGTCCTTCTCCAAGGTCTCCGCGAAAGCGCCCTTGGCGATCACGTCACCCTGCAGGTCCTTGTTGCCGAAAGTGCTGGCGTAGCCGCTGAAAACGCCTTCGCCAGCGGAATCATCCAAGGATTTCACGTTGAATCTGAGCTGTTTGAGATTCACTGTCCTTCTCCGTTCACTGGATTGTTCTGTTGCGCGTTCTGCGTCCTGCCGCCATCCTGCGGGCTGGGCTGGGCGCCTGTTGCCACATTCAAGGGCGTCACCAATTCGTCGCCACCATCAAGCTTCGGATAGTTGAGGATGCGCCGCGCCTCGTTCGTGGTCATGAAGCTGCGCCCCGTGGCCGTGCTGAGCGCCTGATACTGCTCGGAGAACGTGCCGCGCAGCTTCGCATCCACATTCGCTTCGATGTAGGCGTCCGGCTGGCCGAGCGCGTCTGGCAGAAGCAGATTGAGCGACTGTTCGAAAGCCACGATGTACGGCATCAATTCCACATTCCACATCTGCTCCTTGAAGGAAGCGATGTTGGAATTCGTGCCACTGCGAAAGCCAAGATTCTCCGGCGCGATATGGAAGGCGTTGGCCACGTCTATGCGAATCCTGTCCCTCGCGTCGATGTCCTGCATGTCAATCGGCTTGAACGCGTCCACGGTCTTGATTTCCATGCCGTCGTTGAGCAACGGCCAGCCACCGGCAAGATTGCCTCCAGCCTTGTAGTTCCTCATGCCCTGCACGAATTCGTCCTGCGCCTCCTGCGACGGCCACGGCATCTCCTTCGGGCGGGAGATGTACGCTGGAATCTGGCCGCCGTTCTTCGCTATCGCACGCCGATATTCGGCCATCTCACGCGCCTCCGCCAAAAGCGGTGCGAGAGTGCCGGACACCGGAGAACCGCCGATGCCGGACGTGCTGTACCCCACATCCAGCAGAATCTGCGGGTCTGGCAGCTTGAAATACTGGCTGCCTTCCGGCTGTCCGGTGCTGATCTGCACGCCGGTGATCTCATCGAGAGTGTTGCCGGAAAGGGTGAAATTCTGCACCGGGATACGCCGCAGCCATAGTCGGCCGGACTGCTTGTCGGCATCGAGCAGGCAAAGCCACCGGTCATTGAGCAGGCCATCGCACAGCAAAGAGTAGAAGAACCGGTAGCGGGTCATGCCAGGAAGCACGCTCGGCCTGGCCATCAATTGCGCCAATGGGCTTGTGGTGTCCTCCACGCGATCGCCGTCAGATTGACGTCGGTAGACCTTGAAGGGCATGCTGGCGATGTTCCGCGCGATATGGTCGATGACGGTACGCACCGCCGCCTCACGCTCATACACTCCAGCGCCGAACCAGTCGATGGGAATCTGCGCCACCTGTGAAATGTTCACTGGCGATTCGGAGAACTTCTGGGCCACGGATACCGGGCTTTTCTTGAGCCATCTGGAAAAGAACCCCATGAAACCTCCTCACTGGGTCATACGACTGCGAAATGGGTCACGCTCGGCGCATATTTCGGTGTCTCCGCTTCGACTTGCATGGTCTCCAACGCGTACAATGCCTGCGATTCGGCAACCAAGCCGCTGATCTGCAATGCGGATTTCGTGCGGTCCCACACCTCGACTTCGCCGAGCCTTCGGGACACGGCCACGGAAACCTGCTGTTCGATGGCGGGCTGCGGAAGATGCCGTAGCTTGCCCTCACGCACACGGTCCAGGAAGCGGCCACAGCACGCGCCGAGGCGGAAACCCTCGATGAGATGCACGTTCCAGCCTTTTTCGGTGAGCGGGTCGATGAAATCGACTGCCGGACATCCCTTCGACTGCACCGCAATCTCACAAATGCCTGGCCAGCTCTCACGAAGCAGATCCAAAAAGTGCGGCACCCAGAGCATGCCGTCACGACGAGCTATCAGCTCAACGTGCGGCAACCCGTCCGCACGCATTCCGGCAGCGGCCACATACGTGGTCTTACGGTCCGCGCTCGTATCCACGGACAGGACGACACGATTACCGTCAGGAATCGTGGAACGCGAGTCGATGCCGCTGGACCACATTTTCGGATTGATGAAAGGAATGATGTCCGCTGTCACCCATTGGCACAGGACCTCGGTACGGAACGCGGCCTCGGTCATGCCGTCAATATCGGATCTGACGCTCATGACGGTCATCGGACCGTAGCCGAGCGACGGGTTAGCCTGGCGGATAGCGGCGGCATCATCCACCGGACACTTGTCCGGAGCCGACCATTCGAAATATCCGAAGCTGCCGTCCTGCTTGCCGGACAGGAACACGTCGGCCGGATTGCCACCGTCGGCGCTCAGGCGCGTCCACTCGTCAACGAGCTTGCGGCCCTTGTCCACCTGCTTGCGAAGCGCCACAGACCTATAGTCGCCAGCGTTCGAAATGCCCCACAACTGGCTCGACCATACGGCCTTCGTGGTCTGGCTGACTGCATTCCAGCCATCGTCAGTATGCTGTTCACGAAGCTCATCGAACACGACGCGGGCGGCGCTCTTCGCTCGAATGTTCTTGTCGGCACGGACGATATAGCGGGCCTTGCTCCTCGTGATGATCGCTTCCTCGCCGTTAGTGTTGACGAATTTCTGTGTCATCGCGGCGAGATCCGGAATCACCAGATCCGCTTCCTCATCAGTCGAAGGCTGAGGATTGCACCACTCCTTGACCTGATTGTAAGGACCCTTGGCATTGTCCAACGTCTGCGCTGCGCCGACCACCAGGAACTTCACGGGCGGCACACGGTCGGGATGCTTGTTGGAATCAACGAAAAGCCACCACGCGGCCAAAACACCCATCAGCGTCGTCTTGCCATTCTGACGGGCCACAAGCACAATCACCTTACGAAAGCGATAGCTGCCATCTTCAAGCAATTCCAAAGCATGGACGAGCAGCCACTGCTGCCACGGATACAAATGCACGTGCAGCATGATCTCCGCAAACGCGATCACCGCGAACCCGTTGCTCGTCTCCTTCGTCAACGGGCGTAACGGCGGCGTGAAGATGCGCGGCAGGGTCACGCCGTGCCTCTCATCGTCGATGGCACCGAAAACCGTAAGATTCTCAGCCGCCATCGCAACCTCCTCAGCCGAACCGCTTCATGAAATCATCCATCGCGATAACCTTGTCGCTCTTCGCTTCCTCAGCCCTGACTTCGGGCTTCTGCCTGGCCGGACGCCCGACCTTCGCTGGAGCGTCCAAAGTCAATCCGAGAGACTGGCAGTATTTCAGGAAAGTCGGCAGAGTCACATTGTCGATCTTCCCGTTCTCGTCAACGAATCCGGTGGCATTCAGGAAGTCAATCCGACCAGCCAGTACGCGGGCGGCCGCGACCACTGCGGAATTCACGGCCTTCAGCCCATCGGCGTTCTTCAATGAGCGCTCCAAAGCATCCGCCACATTATGGCTCGGGAATTTCACCGACATACTTCACCTCGAATCTGCAATCGCGCGCGCGACCCCCGTTCAATTTCGGCCATCGGGGAGAGGAAGACCAACCACGCGGGACGTCTTGCGCTCTGTCGTTGGTTTTACGATTTCACCGCCCCTACCCCGTCGGGTTTGGTTTCGAATGCTGTTTTGAATGCTTTGATTGCGTTTGTGAAGCGTGTGATGAGTTCGTCTGCGCTTGGTGGCTTGGGCGTGATGAGTGTGGTGTAGCAGTCGCCGACTGTGAAGGTGTTGACCTCGTTGTGGGTGACGTTGATCGGGATGTTGACGGTGAATGAGCTGATTGGGAATGTCTTGTCGCTGATTGTGGCGGTGAGCTCTAGTGTGACTGGCTGCTGTGGCATCATTGTCTCCTTGCTCATGCTGTCTTAATCCATTGCCTGCTTAGTGTTCCGATTGGCGCCGGCGGATCTTGGTTGCCTCTCAAGCGGTTGCAGCTGGTGTGGCTCGGTTTGAAGCCTGCCGGGTCGAATTGGAGTTCGGGATGCTTGCTGACGGGGAACATGTGGTCGAGGTTGAAGCTGTCATCGGTGGTGTTCTTCGTGGCCGCATAGTCGATTGGCATTCCGCATAGCCAGCAGACCGCATGCTGTGCCTTGCATTGGTTGAAGAATGCGGCCTTGTCTTTTTCGAATTGGCGGCTTGTCTTGCGCGTTCTTCCTGGCATTGATTCACCGCCTTTGGTGCTTCGGGTGGGAGTCGAACCCACGTCGATGAGGGGCACTGTCTCTTATCACGGGCATTCAAAGAATCATGGAAGCCATGGCCGGTAAGGTATCCGTCCTCTGGTATCTGTGCTATCCCTCGTGCTCTGCCACTGAGCTACCGAAGCTTGATATGAATAATGGTCCAACCCTTTCAGGCTGAACCATTTTACTACTGTACGACAGTATAGCATTTTAATTGTGACAGTCAAGCATGGCGGTTATTTCTCCGAGGTTGAACACGTACTCTCCTTTGTGTTTTGTCGGCGTGGCGTGGAGTTTGCCTCTGGTGAGCCATTGGCGGATCTGGTCGCTTGTGCAGTGGATGTCCATTTTGGAGAGGTATCTTGCGACTTCGACTGGTTTTCCGGTGTATTCGAGTTGCCAGAGTTTGTTGTCGCGGGTGGCTTTGATGGCTTGGACTCCGCCTTGCCATTTGCAGTGCGGGCATGTCCATTCGTCGGCCTGTGGCGTGCTGGTGGCTTGGTGGCCGCATTGTGGGCATGTGCCGATGATGACCATTGCCTCTTCTGGGGTCAAGGCCGTCTCGTTGCGTCGGCTGATGTGTTCCAGGGCTGCGTAATCGTCTGCTGCGGTGCTCATGCTGAGGATGGTGTGTTTGTTGGCCGTGATCTTCTTCCATGCCTTGTCCCACGGGAGATTGCTGTAGCGTGCGTTGATTTTGCCTGCTTGTTCGGCGAGCCACGCTTCGGAATCGGTGATGAGGGCTTGCGCTCTCGTGTCGATGGGTATTGGCGCGTTGCCTTTGTTTGGCGCGTGGCCCGTGGGTCCGATGTGGGCCTGTTTGAGCATGATGCTTCGCAGGGCGGGCAGTTGGACGTGTCCGAGCTGTCTGATGAGCGCCCAGTAATTTTCTCGGCAGCTGGCGCAGAGTAGATTCGCTGCGATCGGCTTCATTGGCTTCTTGCAGTGCTGGCAGTCGGTCAAAGTCTGGTCTCCTTGTCGTGCTGGCGGATGAGTGCGGCGATTTCGGCTTTCGGCACTTGCGGCACGAGCGGCGCGATCTCGTCAAGCGCGTAACCGGCCTGATGCCACTTGATGATCATGTCTTCGAGTATTTTCTTCATTTGTATTCCTCCACTGTGTTGCATCCGATGTATGCGCCTCGGTCTTTGAGGCATGCCCACGTCACGTCTCCCGTCTTGACCGTCTCCATTCGAAAATCGTGGTGGGTGGACGTGTACCACTGCATGGAGATGCATGTGCCGATGGTGAGAAAGATGATGAGCATGCAGGTGATGACGGTGCAGATGATTGTCTTCTCGGTGTTGGTCATTTGGTCTCCAGATATGGGTTTTCTGTGGTGTGTGGCGGAAAGTCGCATTCCTGGTCTTTCCATCCGGCCGCGTAACCTTCCCTCCATGCCTTGCGACGCTCGTGTTCCAACCATTCCAGGCTGCACATGGTTACCTGTTCGTCGTGTTTCATGATTTCTCCTTGTTGAGTCGTTTCGCCATCTGGCAGGCTCGTTGGTCTGGCGTGGCGGTTTCCTTGTCGCGTCCGAGCGCTTCGAGCACGTGGCGGCATTTCCACGTGTGTATGTGGCGTTTCGAGGGTGGGATGCCGCTCATGTTGGCGCGGCGTTGGCACCAGCCTTTCCACAGGCGCGTCCAGTCGCCGATGGCGCGTGTTTCGTCTTGGTGGCGGTCCGCGAATGCGAACCATGCGGATTCGAGGTCGAGGTTCGGATATTCCACAGCTAGCGTCTTGTCCGTTTCGCCGCACTCCCGCGATTCACCGAAATCCTTCACCCCGATTTCTTTGGAGAAAGAAGAAGAATATTCTTCTTTCTCTTTCTTTTGGGTTCTGGTGTTCTGGTGTTCTGGTGTTTGTCCCGATTCTGTTTCGATTCTGCCGGCAGTCTGCGCACTTTCTGCCGGCAGACTTTCGGCAGAATACCGCTCACGCTCACGCTTGCGTTTGTTCATAACCTGCTGACGGCTCCGGTTGTGCTCAAGATAATCGTGGATGACATAGCCGCCATCCACGGTCTCGATCAATCCGACCTGCTGCAAAGCGTCAAGCTCCTGTGTGGTGATGTCGAGCACGAATTCCGCCGTGTCCGAGTCCACATAACCGTCCGTGAGGTTGTCGCCGCAGTAGGAAAGCATGATGACGAAGGCGCTGATGGCCGATGACATGGTGCGACGCAACCGGCGTACCTTCCGGTTGAGATAGAAGCCATTGGCCAATTGCACGTATCCGCGCCTTGCCATCAATCCTCCCCTCTTGTGATGCCGTTAAATTCCATCCAGATTGCTTCCTGCCGTGGCGTGGTGACCGGCAGACCGTCACAGCTGAAGACGATGCCGCTCCCCCAGTGTGGTTTCGCCATCGCGTCCAGGGCTTCGGCGATCTCCACCAAGTCCGGTGGCGGGTCAAGCGTCACCATGACAAACCCATCATTACGGCTTGCTTCGCGTCCACCAGCCGATACCCGCAGTAAGGGCAGGTGACGTAATATGTGCCCACCGTCTCACCGCAGTGGGCGCATTCCACGTATCTGATCGTCTTGCTCAATTCGTCCTCTTTCCGTTTGCTTTGACCATGGCCCACAGGATTTCGCTTGCGGGCCGTCGCCTGTATGACAGGTCGTTGTAGGACTGCACATAGTTGAGAATCAGTTTCGAGCCGGTCGAATCCGGTGTCAGGATCGCGTTCACGCGCTCGGGCACCATCTTCCGCCACACAATCTCGTCGCACAATTCCTTCGTGCAGACGAGGAAGTTTGAATCACCGTAGAAGGTCAGGCCGTTGCCGCTCGTGAAGTCAGCCATGCATGACTTGACCTCGTAGAACTCGAAGCAGCCTTTCTCGACGCTTGCGGGCACCGGTTCGCCGTTGATGTTCCAAGGTTTGAAGCCCACGTAATCCACGCGCCGCTCGTCAGTCGTGTTCCGGTCGAAATTGACCTCGCTCGCCCAAAAAGCGGTCTGATTCTTCAACCTCTTCTCGACCAGCTTGGACAGCATGGCGGTGGTCTCAGCCCTGCTCATTTCTTCCTCCTGAAGTACTTGTATTCACCGTGATGGAACAGGAACAGGTGAAGTCTCCACACCTTGACTGCCAACAATCCCTTGAGCGTGATCGCATACCCGCCATGGACACGCTTCATGAGCTTCCTATCGGCCAATGATTCAAGTATTCGGGAAAGCTCTTGGTTCTCTCGTTGTTGCCAGATGTAGTTCATCCCCTCAGCGATATACAGGCAACACATGTCCTTGTCGTATTGACTAATCATCATTAGCCTCCCTCTCAAGGATGTAGACGTTCGTCGCTGTGACGGCGTTATCACGCAATTCCGTTGTCGGCATGGTATCCACCCGCAGAATCTGCCAACCCTCGTTCAGCAACTTTTCAAACACACCCATATTCATCAAGGTGCGCTCATCGCCGTAATCACTCCAAAAAAGTGGGCAAACCTTGTACCGTTTATTCATTTCGCGTCCTCCTTCATGAAGACAATCCAGTGTGTTCCCGTGCGGTTCGGCTGCTTGTTGCCGAAGAGTGGCTTGTGCGCTGTGAGCTTGAGAATCTGCGATACGGGTATCTGTGTCTCATTCCATTTGAAAATCAACACTCCATGCTCTTTCAGGACGCGGAAGCACTCGCTGAACATGGTCTTGAGGTCAGCTTTCCACGTCTCTTGGTCGAGGCAACCGTATTTCTGCGCCATGTAGCTCGTTTCCCCCGCATTGCGCAGGTGGGGCGGGTCGAGCACCACCATGCGGAACGTCCCGTCGGGGAACGGCAGGTCGCGGTAGTCCATCAGCATGTCCGGCTTGACATCGAACCTACGCCCATCGCACAATTCCCAGCTCTCATCACGCACATCACCAAAAAGCACCCGATCATCCGACTTGTCGAACCAGAACATTCGGCCGCCGCAGGCGGGGTCAAGAACAGGCTGATACGCGCTCATTTCGTATCCTTCCCCTTGTACTCGTCCACGAGTTCTTTCCACTGCCTGCTTGCGAGTGCGGCGTGGCTGAACCAGCTGGTAGAGATATGTCCACGTGGACATTGGAGCCGGTAGACTGTGAGTGTTGTCCTTACTTTGCGGCTCTCGTGGTATTTTTCCGTTTGCGATGCCTTGATTACTGGTAGTCTGCCGCACATTGGACACCCATATTCGTTGCGTCTGCGTTTGAACCACATAACTATTCCTTCGCGTCCTCGCTTTGATTGGGTACCTCGGAAGGCATGGTGCCGGAATAGCCGAGCATGGAACGGCAAAGCTCTAGCATTTCATGGAATGCGTTAACTTGGCCGTCATAGAAGTCTCGGTCGCTCTTTCTGCGGACATCGAATCTGGAAAGTCCGGCTTCATGACAGCGACTTTTCACCCAGTCGATGATCTCGTTGAGCGTCTTGTCTTTCTGGGTGACGTTGGTAGCCATGGTTAGTGTTCCTCCTCTTCGATTCGGATGGTGATGTGGTAGACGCCTTTTTCAGTGCTTGGCTCGCCTAGCCGGTAGTCCGGGCCGAGCACGTAGTCCGCGTTGTCGTCGGGCCAGTAGCCTGACTGGGTGATGCCGTCGAGTATCGCCTTGACCATTGGCGCCGCGTTCTCGGGGTCGAAGCGTCCGTGGGTCAGTGGGTGGATGATGGCGGTCACATGCACCGGCCAATGCTCGGGCTTTTGGAGCTTGCCACTGTTGATGAGATTGCGGAAGGTGAGCAGGCTCATCGTCTTGACCAGTTTCTTCCTCCGGTAGGGCACTGCCCAGCTGCGGCTTCGACGGTTCTGTGTCCACCACAGTGGCTTGCTGATGGCGAGGTCAATGTCATGCCGCATGTTCGGCCTCCTGTTCTTCGGCTTCGATTTCACATTCGGGGCATGTGATGGTGCGTGCCGGATACAACGCGCACCCATGCTGCGGACATACCGGTTCCACGTCCGGCGGTTCAATCCATTCGCGCATCAGAATTCAGGCTCTACTGGCGCACTCCACGGATCATCGGCCGGAGCCTGCGACTGCTGTTGTGCCTGCTGCGGCTGCTGATAGCCGCCACCATTGCCGCCCTAGTATCCGCCTGACTGCATCTTCTGCACCTGAGCCGTCGCATAACGCAGGCTTGGGCCGATTTCATCGACCTGAAGCTCGATAACCGTGCGGTTGGAACCATCATTCGCCTGATAGGAACGCTGCTGCAGTCGGCCCTGCGCGATCACACGCATGCCCTTCGCAAGGCTCTGCGCGCAATGAGTGGCGAGGTCACGCCAAGCGGAGCAGCGCATGAACAAAGCCTGACCGTCCTCGAACTGGTTCGTATTACGGTTCCAGGAGCGCGGCGTGCTGGCGATCGTGAACGACGCGACCTGCGCGCCAGCGGACGTCGTGCGCAATTCCGGATCGGCGGTCAGATTGCCAATGATCGTGATAACGGTTTCTCCGGCCATCACTCGGCCTCCTTCACGTCGGCTTCGGCTTCGGTATCCTCCGGCGTATCCGCTTCCATGACCTCGGCGGTCACGTCATCAGTCGCATCGGTGATTACCGGCTGGAACACGTCGCTGTAGTCCGGCGTGGTCTCGTCCACGCTCGCGGCCTTCTTCGCCTCGATGCTGACCGGCATGTACTTGAAACTGCGGCGGATGATGGTCTTCTTTGCCATCTCCACGAAGTTCTTCACCCACGGTCCGGTAATCTGACGGCTGCGGTTACGTGGCGCGTACTTCTCGCGGTATTCGAGCAGATCGCGTTTCGACATGTAGTCGGCGTAGCGTCCGCCGTTCGGCAGCTGGACGCTGAGATACACGAATTTCAGCTTGTCCTCGCTATGGTCGGCGTCCACGTTCACCTCGTCGGGGCATTCGATGGTCGGCACGCCGTTCTCGTCAAGCTTCAGCTTGATGTTGTCATCCTCGTAGACGGCCCTCGGCTGCGCGTAGATTCCACTGTTCTCCAGCAGCTTCAGCATTCCCTTGTAGCCGATGACGAACGTGGCCTGCTTCTCCCCCGTGGCATAGTTCTTGTTGCCGTATGGCAGGATGTACGCCTGTCCCAAGCCGTCCACGTCGGACGGGCGCAATCCCAGGGCGGCGCACTGCATGAAGCAGGAAAGGACGCTGACCGGCGTGCATTCCGCCAGGGCCGGCGTGCGGTTGATGCTGCTGATGCACATCTGCAACAATGCCTCGCTGTCGAGGTTGCCGCCGATGACACGTGCTATCTGCGGCCATGAATGCTCCACAAGCTGCTTGAGCTTGCCCCTCGGGTTGAGCGGCTGCAACTGCTGTCCCTGCGCCTGCTGTGCGATCTGTCCCATTGTCATTGCTCCTTTTCCTCGATGGATTTGAATGCGAATTTGCGGTATGTGGTGGCTTTGACGGTGTACTCCTTGCGTGTCGTCGGCTTGTAGGTGGCTTGGAGGTTGCCGCAGCGCACGCCCGTATGCGAGCCGATGCGCAGGATGATCTGCTCCTGCAATTCCTTTTGAGTGGCCTTCAGGTCATTCAGCATTCCGGTGGCGCTCTCGTATCTTGCGAGCAGGTCGTAGAGGTCATCGTCGGCGCTTTCGTCCACGATGTCCGGCGTAGGTTCCGGGAACGCCTTCTGCACGTCGCCGCCGGTCAACTGCGGTGGAGTGCCGGAAGTGACGAAATGCCAGAAGTCGGCTGCGGCCTTGTCGATCGCGGCCATGTCCTCCACGTCGGCCTTGAACGGGATCTCTACCGGCTCGTCGTCTCCGATGGCCGCGTATACGTAACCCCACGTCCATCCCGTTACAAGCGCGTAGAACTCGACTTGAGCCAAGTAGTATGGCGGGATTCGGAGGTTGCCGTCCTCGTCATGCCAGTCCCCCGCTCGACGGTTGCTCGCAGTCTTGATTTCGAGGATCCCGAAACTCCCGTCCTCACCTTGCAGGATGCCGTCAAGCGAAGCGCGAAGATACGGCTTCCCTCGGCTGATGAATTGCTTGTCGGTGCCGTCCGTGACGAGCATTTCTGGATGCTGCGCGCGGAATCGCTTCCTTAATTCGTTTTCCAGGGCGTTGCCCTTGACCACCGCCCACTTGTCCGAAATGTCCTCCGGCTCCACGCGGCCTGTCTTCTCAAGCCACAGATCGTAAGGTGTCTTGAAGGAATTCAGGCCGAGTATCGTGCTCATGTCAGACCCGCCGACACCCGCCTTACGGCTCTTCAGCCATGCGAGATGACGTTCCGTCTTCTTGCCCTGCTTGAACCGTTCCAACGTGTAACGTTCCGTGTCCTTGAGTGGGATACGTTTCATACCTTCGCAACCTTCATTTCCTGGACTTCACCGTTAAAAAAATCGATGATGAGATTGCAGATGGCAGGTGCCGACGTTTTGAGCGCGGTTTTTTCCTCTTCGCTTTCGGCTTTGACGGTGAAAACGCTATCCTTGCTGTTGAAATTGAGTCTCACTTCGCCACGTCCTTCGAGTAGTTGGCCTTCAAGTCCATGAGTTCGCCGTTGAGGAGTTTCGTGGCGAATCCGTAGACCACTTTGTCGTTGGCTTGGAACGCGGTTCGTTGCAATGCGCTGATGGCGTCGAAAATGCCGGTCAATGCGTTGGAGATGATGGTGCGCGTGTTCTCGCATTGTTTTTCCGGTGCTGTCTCCTTGTTGGCGGTGATTCCCTGGCTCATTGGTTCCTCCTTGCTGGCGGCTGGTTTCGATGTGACGGCCATGATGGTCTCCTTCTTCTTTCCGGTTGTGGTGGTTTTCTGTGCTTTGCTGCGTGGCGAATGCTTGTCGAAGGCCGGCAATAGTCCTTCCTTGCGGAGTTGGCTGAGAATGTTGCCGACTGTTTTCTGGCTCATGCCTAGCGCTTCGGCGGTTTCCTTGCCGTCGAACGGTTGGCCTTGGCTGATGCGTTTTTTGCAGTGCGCGAGGATGCAGTCTCGTTTCGACGGTTTCTCCGGCAGGCCTTGCGTGAGGAGTCCGGCCTTGCGCAACGCCCGCATTTCGTCGGGTTCGAGTCCACCCTCTCCTGACTCGTTGTAGATTTTTCTCAGTTCGGCTAATTCTTCGAACGTGTATTCGTGTTTCAACGTGTTCCTTTCCTGAGTCTTTCGATCAATCGCCTGTTGTCGTGGATGAAAGCGTCCACGTCCATCCCCTGCTGGGTGAGGGTCGGCTTGCCGGTGTCGACGCGTGCCTTCCCATCGCTTTTGACGTTTGGATGGCTTTTGCACTGTGTCGCCGGAACGAACATTCCGTTTTTCATCTCGCCACCGTCCTCTGGTACTTGTGTGCTAAAGCCCACTTTTCTGCGATTTGACGCTGGTAGCGGACTTTGCGCCTGTCCTGATGGCTTTCAGGCGGTTCCACGCCGATTTTCAAGTACGGCGGGCCCTTGCCTGTGCTCCGCCAGTTGGCGAGGGTGCGCACGCTCATGCCGAGCATGACGATGCTCGCCTTCGGCGGTTCGGGTGGCGTCAGCAGCGTTTCCGCGTCGATTCTCCTGAGTGACATCACAGCTCCTTGTTGATCGTGTCGATGATGAGGTCCACGATTCCGGTGACGTCGAGGTCGACGTATCCGACGATGTGACCGAGCGGACGCCTTGCTTCGATTTCGTCCCATACGTCGCCACAGGCCGGCATGATGGCGTCGCCATGGTCGTCGAATTCGTCGAACACGGCCCTCACGCACGCCTTGCGAATGTCGTTCATGCAATGCTCCTTGTGCAATTCGTCTCGCCCTCCTCAAGCCATTCGGCCACGGCCGTTTCCGGATAAAGGATCATCCGCCCGTGCTTCACGAACCGAGGACCCTGTCCACGGAAACGCAACTGGGCCAGATACCCCTGCCGCGTCCGAATCTCCTCCGGCGTCTCGGCCCCGAAAAGCCTCGCCACCTGCGTGGTGGTCATCATCTGCTGCAAGACCATCACGCACCCGCTCCCAACGACGGCTGGAGGCAGTACCGGCGGATGAAGTACGCCTGTCCCCTGCCTGTGACCTTCGGCGTGCGGCTGACGGTCGTATGCCCGTCCGCGTGGGTGACGGTGGTCTCCTTGATGCGGAACAGGCCGAGTTCCATCGCGCGCTGCGTCGGCACGTTCCGGTTCGAGGCGGACTTGCCGAGATACCCGTCGTCACGCAGGATCCGGAACAACCGGTTCTGACCGACCTTGAGACCGTTCTGCCGGAGCATCTTCGCGAGCTCGCCGATCAGGCAGGTGCCGTCGGATGCGGCAACGGCGTCAGCGAACCGGGCCTTCGGCTCCAGTTCCACGATGCGCTTCTGCTGTTCGGCGATCTGCTGGTTCTTTTGTTTGATGGTCTTCTGCGCGACGAGCACGGCCCTGGACATGATGTCCTCATCCGAATCCGACTCGGACGTCGGGATGTAGCCGCCGGTTTTGCGGATCTGGGGAAGCACCTCATGCGTCACCCAACGCTGGAACTCCTTCGCCTCCGGCTTCCGCGAGCGCATGATGAGCTTGTACAGGCCTGGCTCAGAGATGATGAGAGGCGCACGACCTGGCTGATTCCAAACCTCCGAATTGCGGAGGTTTGTGATTTCGTCATCATCAAGAGCTTCACGGAGATGATTTGTGTCAATGCCGAGGATGTCACACGCGTCCTTGGCGACGAACCAAGGCTCCCCCGCCTCGTCGGTCAGGGCGCGTAATGATGCGTCCTTGAACTCGAATCGCTGGATTTCATTGCTCATAGGCTTTCCTTTGCTTGTTGACGTTGTAGGCCCCGTCCTGACGAGTGGATGAGGCTGAGTGGCTGGCGTCGGAGTCGGACCGATGCCGTCCGTGGATTCCGAGCGCCCCTTTGACTGTTGGAGCATGACCTGAACATGCTGGCGGCCGGTGGCGTGGCCGACGGCGACTGGCCGTCAGGCGGACTTGAAAGGGTTTGCAAGCACCGGAGTGCCTGCGTTTTTGATAGAGAGAGAAGAGATTGGAATCCGTGGACGGGCGAACCGTCGCCCAGCCGAAGCCACGACAGAATGGTGTATGTAAACGCCGTGGCGGATTTGTTGTTTGTCGATATTCAGTTATGTGTCCCCGCCAGCCGACAATGGTGAACGTGGATGTCCGCGAAAACATCCCGGATTTGGTTTGTTTTGTTGGACTGTCGGCTGGTGGGAAGTCTTTTAGTCGCGTGGCGCGAATCTGACGATCAGCCACAATGCGGTGGCGATGTACACGCCTTCAACCATGAGCGCGGCGGTGGTGCTGCCGCCATGCCATGTGAGCATGATGGTCAGGCTGGAGATGAGGCCGATGCTGGCGATGGCGAAGAGGATGCGGCGGCGCGTGTAGTTCGGCTTCCGCGTCTTCTCCCGCTGGTCTTCGAGCCAGTAGTTGTGGTCGGTCATTTCGCCATCCTCCTTTCGGATAGTTCCTTCAAGATGCGGTTGCAGTCGCGGCGGATGTTCGCCAGGTCTGTCTGCGTGAGCAGGTATCGCGCGTTGCTGTCGCACGTGTCGATGGCGAGCTGGATGACGGCTGAATGGTCGCTGCGAGTGGTGCCGTCATCGAGGATTTCGAAGTAGAGGCTTCCATCCGTGGTGAGGCTCATCGTGTTCCTCCTATCGCGTCATAAAGGTGGTAGGCGAATGTTTCTGTGGTTTTGGCGTCCACTTCCGTGAGGATGGTCTTCCCGTCCTCGTGGAGTCTGACGAGTCTGGCGTCGTGTTCGCCGACTTGGATGGCGTAGCCGGTCAGGCCGAGCATGATCGTCCGCGGGTCGAAGACCGTCTTCCGCTGTTCGGGCGGAGCTGGCGGGTTAAGCAGTTGTCCGCTCATTTCTGTGCTTCCTCGACGATCGTGTCGATGATGAGGTCCACGATTCCGGTGACGTCGAGGTCGACGTATCCGACGATGTGACCGAGCGGACGCCTTGCTTCGATTTCGTCCCATACGTCGCCACAGGCCGGCATGATGGCGTCGCCATGCTCGGCGAATTCGTCGAAGACGGCTTTCACGCAGGCTTTGCGCACGTCTTTGTTGTAGGTCTTGCTGTCCATCGGACGCTCCTTTGGTTGTGGATTTCAGGCTTTGAATTGTTTGATGCTGTCGATCGGCTGGAGCAGCACTGCAGTGAATTGGAAGAGGGTCATTCCAAACATGTCGGCGATTTTTTCCAGATCACTTACGGTGAAGTCTTTCTTGCCGGTGAGTTTCTTGTTCGCCAGCGGCCTTTCGCATCCAATCGCTTTGGCTATGTCTTCTTGCGTCATGCCCCTTCGAGCCATCTCCCCTCGGATATTGGCTCTCATGAGTTCCGTTTCGCTTGTCACCCAACCTCCTTTCTCGTTTCGTTGCTGATTACAGATAGTACTTATTTGGATACTCTTACGAGAGTACTTAATTGATTACTTTACAAAAAGTACACAATTGGGTATCATGGAGCCATGGGAACAAGAGCTAACACTGACGTTACCGCCGGAGCGCGGAGCGTCATGGAATACTGCAAAGCACTGCAATCCAGGAGCGGTATGACCGCTACGGATTTCGCCGCGAAATGTGGATTCAGCCGCAACTATTGGTTCGTCCGTGCCCGGTTCGACGCACCCTTGACGGTATCGGACTGCGAGCGAATCGCCAAGACATGCGGGATGACATTGCGTCAGCTATTCGCAAACGCGCTGGCAGCACAGGAAAAAAAAAGAACCGCCGAAACCCTCAACAAGCTGCAGAGGGGCGACGTGGCCCTTGCGGCGTATCGGGCCGCTGGCAAGCGGGAGGCCATTAATGGAGAGGCGGGGCCGGATTACGACGAGCCTGCCTGACCTGCCGATCGACCGGCGCATGACATACGGCGCCATGCGCCGCGCGATTGTCGGACTGCCGGTCACCGTATCCAGCGCCATTCTCCCCGATGGCCTTTGGGGTTGCTACGACGCCGCGACCGAGGTGATACTGATCGACCGCAGGCTCACATACACGGCCAAACGGTGCACTCTCGCGCACGAGCTCTTGCATTGGCGGCATGGCGACACCGGCTGTGCGAACAATAGTTCGAAAGTAGAGATCCGTACACGGCGGCAGACCGCGCGCCTGCTCATCGATCCGGCAGAACTAGCATTGGCGGAACGCATGTACGACGATGACCTATGGTCGATAGCCGATGAACTGAACGTGACCACGCAGGTGCTCACGGACTACCGAGCCATGCTCAACACATCGCCAAATAGAATCAAAGAAAGGTTTTTCAATGCGTAAAAAAATCATTGCCATCACAGCTGCGACGCTTCTCCTGGCGACGGCCTGTGGCTGCGGAAGCCAGCAGGAGCCGGATTCCACGACGGCCAAGACGCCGGACGTCAGCGCACAGCAGGAGAAGCCACAACCACAGGCAGCCGAGAAGACGGCGCAGAGCTTTGTGGACGAGTTCAACGCGAACTCATCCACGCCGATAACCGACGTCGAGAAATTCACGCCGAGCGATTCGAACGGCCCCTATTACCGGACGGAGTATCGCACCGGCGCTTTCTCCACCGCAGACGCTCTCCACGGAAGACTCGGCCAATCGTCAGTGGACGTGCTGGTCTACGGGGCAGTGCTCGGATACGGGAAAAACGACATGCTCCGCGTCTACGTCGATGGGCCGCATGACGAGATCGACAGCGTATTCCCCATCATGGCGAAGATTCTTGACCCGTCGATTTCCGATCAGGACATCCAAAGTCAGATGGCGAAGGAGTATCCGTCCAATGATCTTATTTACGCCGCGACGCATAAGCTAATCGAGCGGGCTTATGTCGATGGCGATCATGCGTTTCTCGACGCGAAAATCAGCTAGCGGTTATAAGTCTTTATAAAGCTTATATCTGCTTCAAATGCTCGAAGATTTGCGCTGTCTGTGCAGCATCGTCGGCGGCGCGATGCCGCTCGGTCTTGGCGATGCCGAAATATCGAATGAGGTCCACCACGCGATGGTGGTCAAGCTGCGGCAGCAATGCCTGGGATAATTCCATCGTGTCGTAGAAGCTCACGTCCGGCATTCCGGCGCCGACCCTCTGCGCCTCCCTGGCGATCACCGGAATGTCGAAGCGTCGGATATTGTGGCCTATCCAAGTGTCACGCCCACAGAAAGCGTAGAACTTGGGTAGCGCTTTGTCGATGGTGGGTTTGCCTTTGACGTCCCGGTCGGTGATGCCGGTGATCTGCGTGACCTTGGCCGGTATCGGAATCTGCGGGTTGACGAGCTGGCTGAATGACGCGACTTTGCGTCCATGCCTGATTCTCACGGCTCCTAGCTCGATGATTCGAGCGCTTCTGTCTAATCCCGTGGTCTCGATGTCGATGGCCACGTAATCGTCGTAATCGGCTTCCGCGACGTCTCCACGCTCCGTGTCGGCCGTCTCTGCCGTTTGCGTTGCCGTGGCGTCCGATGGGGCTTCCTGAGACGGTTCAGCTGTATTCTCCGCTTGATGCTTATGGCGTGGCTCAGGTTTGAGGAAGAGATGCATGAAAAGCCATGCGAGGAATGCGAGGAGCAGAATCGCAATGATGCTTGTGACCAGATCACCCTGCGGCGTGGTGATGGTGTCGTAGATGCCGTAGATGCCGGAGATTGCGCACAGTACGGATAGCACGAGGTAAATCAGTTTCTTCATTGTCTCCCCTTCTCATCTTTGCTTCAAGCTACCGCAGATGGGGATTGGACGTGCCGATTCTTTCTTTTTTCGGCGCATTGGCGCTGTATGAAAGAATGAAAATAATGTTATATATGCATATATGTATATTTCATGTTTGCAAGTTAGTATTTTCCACTTGCAAGGTTAATATGCACCCTTGTTTACAACACGCCATACACACATGTTTGCAAGTTAGCATATAATGTGTTTCAGAACAAAAAACCTCCGCAGTGTTAACGGCACCACGGAGGTAAAACATGAAGCCTCACTCAAAGACTTCCGAAACCATTGTAACGCATGGCTTGGAGGTCGGAAATGGACCGTGAAATGGGATACCGCAACATGCTGGCAGTCGAAGAACTCGCAAGCCAAGGGAAACTCACCGTCACCCACAAGGGCGCACGCAGCTTCGACTTCGCTCAATACGCCCTGCTCAGCCGCATGGCATGGCTCACCGCTGACTGGCCGCTGGACAAAGCCGCCAAGGAAAAGCACATGCTTCCGCGCACCTACGCTTCCGGATGGCTCAAAATCGCCATCGATTGGGGTATGACACTTCCACAGTCAATGGACGAACTCGTGGCGATCGGCAATGAGCCGCGCAATCCGAAGCGCGAGCAGCTGGCTTACAACCGCATAGGCAAGATCGCCAAAAAACTCGAATCCGCAGGACTCATCAAATGCCTTCGCAAGGGCAATGTTCAGCGCAAGAACAATGCCGTGTGGCTGCTGACTATCGGCACGCCGGATGAAAACGCCGAGGTCGAAGCATACGTGCGACAGCACATGTACCTCTGAAGAAACTCGAACTCTCACTCATGCTCCCAAAGGCATAAAAGAGCGGGCAAGTCACGGCTTTTACGTCGCAGGAGTGGGATCTAGAAATCCTCCTCCTGCGAATATTTCTCCATCAACGACAGCGCCTCATTCTCGAACCTTGCCTCATCCATGTCGTATTCCTTGTGTCTGGCGGCGACCAGAGGAACCAGCACCTTGGAGGACTCCACAACACCAAACCACAATCGAGGCCATTGTGACGGTCGCAGTTTCGACCCGGCCACGGCGACCGAGAATTTCCACACCTCATAAGTGTCGGCCACGGTCACGCGATGCAATAACTTTCCGGGCTTCACCGGCTCCTCTCTCGTCATCGGGCAGAACCGGTCGCCCAGAAGTTTCAGAGCGCGTTCCATATCGGCTTTGAAACCACGATAGTCCTTGCTGATCTTCTTGAGGGCCTTTGAGCAGTATCCCCTATCGTCACATTGCATCGGAGAAGTCCGTCTCCCTGTAGAAAGCGAGCTCGAAAGGTATGTCCTCCTTTTCTCCAACGGCTCTCCACGGGGCTTCGCCGTGCGACTGAAGCTCCAGGTCACGTCCGCTCGACGCTCCGTAATGGCGGATGACACGTTCGAGGATACGCTTGTCATCCTCATCGAAAACGCTCATGTCCGGTTTGACGTCGGAGGAATACACCGTGGTGGGGCGGTACATGTCATATTCCTGTATTTCCTTGACGTTGATTCTGCCTTGCTGGCGCATGCGTTCCACCACGTCCTGGAATTGGTCAGGCACTGGCCCCATGGGGCGATGCCTGTATGAATCCCCGGTGATCGTCTCCATGGATTCCTTGTATTCGAACCGGTCGAAGTCCACATAGTAGAGGAGTTTCGCCAGTTTCTTCTTGCCGTGAATCATCCCATCTCGCATGTTCGCAATCAGATAGAGGATGACGTTCTCGTATTTTTGCTCGTCGATAGCCATGACGTTCACCTCCAACTCCCGCTAGTGAAAATTATACAATCGGATAAGAATACTCGCCAGAGCAGATTAGCGCAAATCTTCGACACTGCCGCATTTTCATCATTGCTTTATAAGTGCTCATACGCGCTTATAAAAATGCCTCAACCTGCCGATGATCTGGTGAGCCACGCGCGCCCATCCGTGCCCACATTTTGCCCACACTTTTCCGGTAATTGCAGCGATTTGCAGTGATTTGAAGTGAATTGCAAACCATGCGGGAACCACTGGATAATCCTGACACATTTTGATGATTTTGGTGAGTGTGGTTCGTCGTGTTCTGACTTGCATTACTTTACATACTTTGTTATAATAGTTATGTCAACGGAAAGGAGGTGAGCATGAAATGGACGGACATCGTGACCGCCATCAGCTCGGTGGTGAGCAACATCATCGCACTGGCGGCGCTCGTCATCTCGATCCGGCGCAGACCACGCCATAAGAGATGACGAAAGGGTTCCGAGCAGACCTAGTGCCCGGAACCCCGGTTCCATTCTATTTCATGGCCATCATGAGAACAAGCACCATATTCGCCGTCTGCGGCATCACATGCGGCCTGCTGTCGGCCATGCTCGGCTTCGCTGGAAAACCATGGCAGGCCGGACTGTTCGGACTCGCGGCCGGCATCTGGAGCCTTGCCACGCTCGCCATGGACAGACGGGGCGGCAAGGATGACTGAACGCTATCTGAGCATGACCGAGGTGGCCGAACGCCTCGGAATCACCAAAGGCGCACTGGCACGCTACAGGCTGCCCGAGCCGGACGTGGTCGTCGGCAAGGCCAGAGGCTGGCGCGAGGACACCATCGACCGGTGGAACGCCAGCCGCCCCGGCCGAGGCGTCGGCGGCGGCAGGCCGCGGAAGAAGGTGGAAGATGGCGACCATTGACGCATACGACACCAAAGACGGACGCCGATGGCGCGTCATCTACCGCAAACCAGACGGCACGCAGACCAGCCGGCGCGGCTTCCAACGCAAACGCGACGCCCAGGAATGGCTGGCCGAACACGTCACCGTCGCCAAGGCCAGCGGAACGTACATCGACCCGCAGGCCGGACGCCGGAAGGTCGGCGGACTCTGGCCGGCGTGGATAGCCAAGAAGCGCGTCTCGTCAAAGGCCAGCTACGTCGAATCGCTCGAACGCGCGTGGCGGGTCCATGTCGAACCGCAATGGGGCGCGCGCACGCTCGAATCACTGACCCGCGCCGAAATCCAGGAATGGGTCAGCGGGCAGGCCGAAAGCAAGAGCGCCACCGTCGTGCTGCGCAACCTCGGAATCCTGCGCGGCATCTGCGCCGACGCCGTGTCCGACAGGCTCATCCCATCCAACCCATGCGACGGCATCGAGACGCCACGCAAGAAGCACAAGGAGCACACGTACCTCACCGTCGAACAGCTGTTCCGACTCGCCGACGAATCCGGCGACCGGCGGACGATGGTGCTCGTGCTTGGCCTGTGCGGATTGAGATGGGGCGAGATGGCCGGACTGCACGTCGAGGACGTGGACTTCGCCAGACACCGGCTTTCGGTCAGACGGAGCGCCACCACAGTCGGCCACGAGGTGGTGGTCGACCTGCCAAAATCCGGCAGGCCGAGGCAGGTCGTGTTCCCCAGAACACTCGACGCCCCGCTGTGCGAGCGGTGTGCCGGGAGGGAAGGCTGCGAGCCGCTGTTCCCTGCGCAGGACGGCGGATATCTGGCGCGCACCGCGCCGCCGAACGATCCGACCAAGTGGTTCTGGCGGGCGAAGAGGCGCGCCGGCGTCCCTCTCGGACTCACCTACCACGACCTGCGCCATACCGCGGCGAGCCTCATGGTCAGCTCCGGAGCGAACGTCAAGGCCATCCAGAACCAGCTCGGCCACGCGAGTGCGGCGATGACCCTGGATGTGTACGCCGACCTGTTCGACGACGATCTGGACGCGGTCGGTCTGGCGATGGATTCGTTGCTGCTTCGGGAAAATGTTGCCAAAATGTTGCCAAAAACGACTGCGAGCGCGGCGTGATTCAAGCGGGAGTAGGGCTTTCGGGCTTGATGTAGCGGGATTCGATTCCCCGCATCTCCACGGATTGAAAGCCGCCAGAAATGGCGGCTTTTTCCTTTATTTCCAACGGTTTCCGCCACTTTTGCAATTCGCTGCAATTCACCCTTTATCGCGATATTTCTCAAAAACATGGGCAAAATGTGGGCACGAATCATGTGTCAGCAATGACGGCTTTCTGTATTGGTAATCACATTTCTCGTTCGGTGAAACAACGCATGTCGGCAGCAACGCCTCCGTATCATCGAAATAACCGTCCGGCGCCTTCCAATATTACAAGCCGCCGGCCAGCCAACCATCGAAAGGGACGATATCATGGCGAAGCTTACAGAGGAAATGAAGGATTTCATCAGCAGCAATCTCGCTTGGGTGGCCACCATCGGCAAGGATGGACACGTCGATTTGGGGCCGAAAATGAGCACGTTCGTCATCGATGACACTCATATCGGCTATCACGAGCGTACCGCCGGCCAAATGTACCGTAATCTGCTCGACGGCAGCGAACTGGTCATCGCAGTGGCCAATCTTGAGCAGAAGCGAGGTTATCGTTTCCGTGGCAACGTCACTCTGCATTCCGATGATGCGATCTACGATGAGCAGGTCGCCGTGGCCGAACATAACGGCACGAAGAAGCCCATGACCATTCCCGTTCTGGAGATCACGGAGATTCAGGACTTGACGCCAGGGGCGACCGCAGGCAAGACCATCGTCAAGGACTGACGCCCGTTCAACGCATACGGCTAATACCATCCATCCAAACGCGGAAACGCGCTCTGGCCCTCCCTTGGAAAGAAGGTCCAGAGCGCGTTTCGTTTTTCTGTCAAGACAAAAAGAGCTAGATCAAAGTATTTCCGCTCCGTCATGCAGTGACGTTGCGCAATAACGCTATTTGATGATCGGTCTCAACGGCGCGGACACGTCCACGTTATGCTTGTCTCCAATCACGTTCGGATCATTGACGATCTTGTCCACCACCGCTTTCTTGAGCTTCAGGTCCGAGGAATCACCCCATACGATCACGCGGTCTCCCCCATTGAGTTCCGTGGTGATGGAATCCTGGGTCGCCGCGGTGACCTTGGTGATGGAATTGCGCATCGATTCCGGCAGTGAGCTGAGAATCTTCAACGCTTCCTTGATAGGACGCCTAGACAGGCTCGCATCGACGTTCTGCACTTCGATGACGGGAATGCCTTCCACGGAAACGCCGCTGACGGAATTGAGCACGCGGCCCTTGCTGTCGACCGCCGTCATATGGTCCTCGCTGGTTTTGAGCATGGCCGCGGGTTTCTGCGCCTTGATCGTCACTTCAAGCGAGTTCGGCAGCTGTTTCTTCGACTTGGCTGACGTGACTCCCGGAATCGCCTTGATCTGCTTCTCCACGGCTCCATCCGAAACCAGGAACAACGATTTTCCGGACTGCTGCCTCGCGATGTCAAGCACCTGCGATTCACTCACCCATTCGTTGGCGCCGACCACGCTGATGTTGCCTGGCTCCAAACGGAACACCGACGAGAAGAGGAACAGCCAGACGACAGCTCCCAAAACCACGGCTACGGCAAGACCGATGAGCACGCGCAGGACTATGGCTCGCGCGCCGGCCTGACGGCGTTCCTTGAGCCGTTCGCCGAAATCAACCACTTTCGGACGTGTCATGATGCCGATCGTGCCGGTGGTCTCCTGCAGGGTTTTGGAAACCAGGTCCTCGCTTTGCAAACGTCGCGCGTCTACGAAGCCTTCGGCTTTTGAACGGTCCGCGTACCCTTCAATCGACCGTCCTTCGGCATGCTCCGATGAGATGGACCGTCCGGAACGTCGTCCGCCCGACTGGTCCGTCTCCTGCACATCCTTGCCGGAACTGATGACCCGTCGAGCCATCAGCCCTCGCAATCCCAACGATGCGCTTCAAGAGCATGCAGGATGACCTCGTCCATCTGCGTGATGTCGCCGGCGCCTACGGTGAAGATGACGTCGCCATGATGCGCGCGCATCACCATCATCTGGGCCGCGGTGTGCATGTCTTCGACGCCACGGATCCAGTCCTTTGCCGGTTCATGCTCAAGCTTGAGCGCCTCGTCCACGATGGTGGCCGGAGTCACGTCGGGGAAATCCTCCTGCTTCTCGCGCGCGGGGAAGATGCCGGTAACGATGACGTCATCGGCCTTGGCAAGCGCCTGCGCGAATTCAGAGCTGAAGAAACGCGTGCGGGAGAACAGGTGCGGCTGGAAGATCACACGGATCTTGGACTGCGGGTAGCGGCGACGGGCCGCATCCAGCAGCGCAGCGATTTCGGTCGGATGATGCGCGTAATCATCGACGACCGTCACTTGGCTGACGGTGCCACGGACCTGGAAGCGGCGTGCGGCACCGAGGAACGAGGTGACCGCCGCGGAGGCACGTTCGACGTCCATGCCCAACAGCGCGGCCGCGATAATCGCCGCGGAGGCGTTGCGTGCGTTGTGGATGCCGGGAACGGTAAGCGTCACTGCGATGCGGCGCTCCTCTTCGCCGATCAGTCCGCCCGGAATATGCAGCGTGAAATGTTCGGCTCCGCTTTCGGCGGTTTCGCTTTCCGATTCGATGCGTACCAGCGTGGCACCGTTCAGGTCGCCCAATTCGGCGGCGTTCCGTGTTGAATAGACGATCGTGCGTCCGGCCACGGTGGCGTCAAGCGCACGTAGCACGGCAAGGTTGCCTTCGTCGTCGCCGCACATGATTACGGCTTTGGTGGCGTGTCCGGCATGGTCCACGAATGCGGCCCGATAGTTGTCCTGCGTGCCGTAGTGGTCAAGGTGGTCGGCTTCGGAATTGGTGATGATGGCGATTTGCGGATGGTATTTGGCGAAGCTGCCGTCCGATTCGTCGGCCTCGGCCACCAGCACGTTGCCCTTGCCGGCATGGCCGCCGTCCAAAATGGCACCGTCTTTGCCTTGGATGGAACCGCCGATGGCGTAACTCGGATCGGCGAGTTCGCCTTCTCCGGCGTTCACGAGAATGTGCGCCAGCATGGAGCTGGTCGTGGTCTTGCCGTGGGCGCCGGCCACGGTCACCGCACGTTTCGCGTTCATCAGCAGGGCGAGGATGTCGCTGCGGTGCACGATGCGCTCCCCTGCCTCATGCGCGGCGACGATTTCCGGATTGTCCGGCTTGATGGCGCTGGAGAACACGACGGTGTTCTTGCCTTCGACGTTCTTCGCCTGCTGGCCGAATTCGACGGTGATGCCGAGGCTTTGCAGACGGTCGGTTTTGGCGCTTGGCTCACGGTCCGAACCATCGACCTCGACACCCTGCTCATGCAGCATTTCAGCGAGCACGCTCATGCCCGCGCCACCGATGCCGATGAAATGCGTGGCACCTAGGTCATGCACCGTCTCTTCAGGTGCGAACGACGCATGGGTTGGGTCAAGAATTATGGTACCGGCTTCACGCTGGTTGTCAGACACGATTGCTCCTCGTAAATTGTTTTCAAGCTCATTTCATTATGGCCGCACCCATGGTCTCCCACGGGGTGCGGTCATGATTGTTCGGCCGGTTAATCAGCTGGCTGATCGATTAGCGCGAGCACGCGCTTCGCCATGACTTCGGCGGCGTCGCGGATGCCGTATTTCCACGCGTTGGCACCGTATCGGGACAGCTTGTCCGGATCGGCGAGCAGTTCCGGCACATGGCCACGGACCCAATCCGGGGTGAAATCGCCATCCGCCACCATCAAGCCCCCTTCCGCGTCGACCACGGGCTGCGCGTTGAAGCGCTGCTCGCCATTGCCGATCGGCAGAGGCACGTAAATCGCCGGCAGTCCCAAAGCCGTCAGCTCGCTGACCGTGCCGGCTCCGGAACGGCAGATGATCAGATCGGCGCAGGCGAACGCCAGATCGATGCGTTCCAGATAGGGAGCCACACGGTAGTCGCCATCCGAAACGTGGTCGGGGCCAAGCTCGCCGAGCACATCCTCTCCGGCGCTTACCGACACCAAGGAACGCACTTCGTCGTCTTTGCCCTTACCGGTCAGATGAATCACCTGGGCATGCGCAAGCAGATTCTTGGCGGAAGCGGCCACAGCCCTGTTCACGTTCACCGCACCCAAGGATCCACCGGTGACGACCACGAGCGGACGGTCCGGATCGACGCCAAGCTGCGCCGCGGCGGCTTTACGAGTGGCGGTACGGTCATGTTCCAGATCAGACGCCAATCGTGCGATTGCCGGACGAAGCGGCAGGCCCACGCGTTCGACTTCGACGCCCCTGCGTGGTTTCAGTCCTGGCTGGGCGTATGCGGCACCGATCATGGACGCCCAACGCGCGCCCAGCTTGTTGGCCATGCCCGCGCGTGCGTTCTGTTCGTGAATCGCAATCGGAATTCCCATGCTGTGCGCGGCCGCGTATACGGGTGCGGACGTGTATCCGCCGAAACCGACGACCACTTGGGCCTGATGCCGGGTGAGGATGTCACGTACTTTGGCCTTCTCGGCCTTCCATTTGGCTGGAAACTGCAACGCAGCCTTGTTGGGCCTGCGCGGGAACGGCACTTTTTCGATGGTTTCCAGTTCGAAACCGGCCTGCGGAACCAAATCACGCTCCAGACCGACGGCGGTGCCCACCACCGCGATATCCGCTTCCGGTTCAAGCTCGCGAATCACATGCGCCACGGCGAGCAGAGGATTGACGTGGCCTGCCGTGCCGCCACCGGCAAGAACGATATGCTTCTGATTGCTCATAATCCACGAGCTTAGCCCACCATGCGGCGGCAGGCCACGCGGCATACCGCCGCCGATGCAGATACTTACATTTCGTCTACTTTTCTTTTGCTTGCTTCGCAACTCGCATGACGGGAACCGATTACAGTATGCGGTTCTCGGCTTTGACCTGCGGCTGCTCCTTCATCAGGCTGATGGCCACGCCGGCGGCCCCCAGACACATGATAAGAGACGATCCGCCTGCTGATACGAACGGCATCGGCACGCCCATGACCGGCAGCAGGCTGACGACGACGCCGATGTTGACAAACGCCTGGCCGACGATCCATACCGCGATGCACACCAACGCCATGGTGATGTACCGGTCGCGGACCTGCACGGCCACCATCAGCATGCACCACGTCATGACGATGAACAGCAGAATCACCATGGCTGCTCCGACGAATCCGGTTTCCTCGCCGATGATGGCGAAGATGAAATCGTTGTGCGCTTCGGGAAGATAGCCCCATTTCTCGCCGGAATTGCCGATGCCGACGCCCAACAAGCCGCCGGATGCGATCGCGTATTTGCCGTGGACCGCCTGATAGCACACGCCCTGCAGGTCGGACGGAGAGCAGGTCCGGTAGGCCGCCATGATGCGGCCGAGTCGGTTGGGGCTGGTCAGAATGAATCCGACGATACCGCATATGCCAAGCAGCGCGGCTCCGGCAAGCCATTTGCCGGGGAATCCGCCAAGCAGCAATGCAATGCCGCCAATTGCGAGAATAATCAAGCCCGTACCAAGATCCTTGCCGGACATGACCAGGCAGAACGCGCACAGATAGCCGAGAATAAGCTTGGAGTACGCGCGGGGCGCGCCGACCTTCTTCACCTGCTTGCGCGCGTTGATCAGCTCGTTCGGCATCCAGATGCATAACGCCAGCTTGACGATTTCCGCGGGCTGCATGGTGAACACGCCCGGAATGCCGATCCATCCTTTGTTGCCGTTGACTTCGACGCCCAATGGCGTCAGTGTGGCGGCCTGCATGACCATGGCGCCAAGCAGGAACCAGAAGCTAATCTTTCGGTAGAAGCTGGCCGGCAGCATCATCGTGATGAATGCTATGACCAGGCCGAACACGCAGTACATGCCCTGTTTCAGCGCCTGCGCCCATGGCGACTGCCCGTTGGCGATCATGTTCACCGAAGAGCTGGAGAACACCATGATCACGCCGAAGATCGTGAGGATGATCACGCATAGGCGGAATCCGTGGAAGCACCATAACGGGTTGGCGAGATTACGCGTTCCGCCGTTCTTCAACGGTTCTCGTGTCTGTGCCGCGGCGCCGTCCGTCATGTTCGGGCGGCTTGCGGAAGACGTGATGCTACGGCTGGCCTCAGGCTTCCCCATGCTCATTCACCCAACGCTGAGCCTGCTGCGCGAACTGGTTTCCGCGATCGGCGTACGACTTGAACTGGTCCATGGACGCGCAGGCCGGAGCCATGAGCACCACATCGCCGGATTGCGCGTAGGTGCCGGCAGCGTCGATGGCGCGGGCCATGACGGTGTCGTTGTCCGTGGGATCGATGATGGACATGGGAATGTCGGGAGCGCTTGCCTTGAACGCGTCCAGCATTGGCTGCTGGTCCTTGCCGATGATGATGGCCGCCTTGATGGTGTGCGCCTGGTCGGCAACGAGCTGTTCGAAACGGCCTCCTTTGGCAAGTCCGCCGGCGATCCACACCACGGACTTGTCCGCGAAGCTGTTAAGCGACGCCTTGGCCGCATGCGCGTTGGTGGCTTTGGAGTCATCCACGAAACGGATGGTGCCACCGTCGGACGTTTTGGCGACGGCGACGGTCTGGATGCGGTGGCCGCCCGGCGTGAACTGCTTGAGCGCAGCCAACGCCTTGTCTTTGTCTGCTCCGAGACCCAACACCAGCGCCAACGCGGTCAGGGCGTCGGCGAGCAGATGCGGGTAGACCGTGCCATCCGGCTCGGTCAGATGCGTGAAATCGGTGACCTTCGCCACTTGGAACGACTTTCCCGCTTCTCCGCCGGCAATGCCGGACATGTCGACGATCCAGCCATCTTTCACACCGATCTGCCCGTCCTTCGGCTCGGCCAACGTGAAGCCGATCCTGCGGCATTCCGGCGCGGTCTGGGCCGCGAACGCCAATTTGGTGACGCGTTCGTCGTCGGCGTTGTAGACCAGCGCCTTCTTGACGTTGTGAAACACCTTCGCCTTGTCGGCGGCATAGTTCTCGATGCCGCCATGCCAATCGAGATGGTCGTCGGCGATGTTGGTAATCGCCGCGCAGTCAAGTTCCAGAGAATAGGTGAAATGCAGCTGGAACGAGCTCAGTTCGACGCAGAGCACGTCGTTCGCAGGGTCGACGGCGGCGTGCGACACGGCTTTGCCGATGTTGCCAACGGCGGGAGCGGCCAGGCCGCATGCGGTCAGCATTTCGGAGGTCATTTCCGTGGTCGAGGTCTTGCCGTTGGTGCCGGTGATGCCGATCCACTGCGCCGGCTTGCCGGTGGTGTTGCTGTTCACGCGCAGCTGCCAGGCCAGTTCGACTTCGCTCATGACCGGTATGTTGCGTTTCTGCGCCTCAAGGATGAATGGCGTGCGCGGGTTGAAGACCGGCGAGGTCATCACCATGTCGGTATTGTCCCAATCGATTTGGTCGAAGGAATGCAGGTCGGCGTCCGGCTTCTTCTCATCCACGCCCAGCACTCTGCCGGCACGGGAGCCCAGCACTTCCATCATGCTTTGCCCGGAGACACCGAGACCAGCCACGATTACGGTCTTGCCATCCATATTCATATCCATCACCCTTCAATCGGAAACGTCATTTGCCGTGATAGCACACTCATATTGCGGGCGTAAAGCCGCGCCCGCAATCGTGTCACAGGCCGGAACGGGCCACCCAATCGCCGTAGAACAGCACCAAGGCGATCAGCACGAACAGCATCTCGATCATCCAGAACCGGACCACGACCTTCACTTCCGGCCAGCCCTTCAATTCGAAATGATGGTGGATCGGAGCCATCTTGAAAACGCGCTTGTGGGTCATCTTGAAGTAGCCGACCTGGATGATGTCGCTCATGGTCTCGATGACGAACAGACCGCCAAGGATGATCGCCAGGAATTCGGTGTGCGTGGCGATGGACATGGCTGCGAACAGACCGCCAAGCGCCAAGGAGCCGGTGTCTCCCATGAAGATGGAGGCCGGATTGGAGTTGTACCACAGGAAGCCGAAGCAGGCTACGGCCGCGCACGCCGCGATGATGGTCAGGTCAAGAGGATCGGACACCGCATAGGTGAAGCCTGGATGGTCCGAACCCTTGAGGTGGTAGAACTCCCAGAACGCGATGATCGCATAGCCGATGAAGGCGATCATCGAGGAGCCGGCGGCCAAGCCGTCAAGACCGTCGGTCAGATTGATGGCGTTGGTCCATGCGGTCATCAGGAAATTCACCCAGATCACGAACAGCACGATGGCCACGACACGACCGGCGAATTCAAAGCTGAAGAACGGCTTTTCGATGAAGCTCATGCCGGCCTGGGCGCTGGGGAAGCCGGATTTGGTCGGCAGAATCAGCGCCAGCACCGCGTATATGGTGGCGAGGATGAACTGTCCGATGAACTTGCCCTTGACGGTCAGTCCCTCGCTCTGCTTCTTGCGGACCTTCGCGAAATCGTCGATGAATCCCAAGAATCCCATCGACAGCATGGCGAACAGCACCAACACCGCGGACCACGACGGCACCTCTCCCCTGGTGAGGAACCGATACAGTGCCGAGGAGCACCAGCCGAGCACCACCGCGAGGTTGATGACCACGCCGCCAAGCGTCGGCGTGCCGCGCTTGACGAGATGCGACTTCGGGCCATCCTGACGGATGTACTGTCCGTAATTGAGCTTGTGCACCAACTTAATCAGCAGCGGAGTGCCCACAATCGTCACGACGAGCGACACCATAATGCCGATGATGAGTGAAATCACCTGATCTTCTCCGTTTCAGTCAGCTATGATCGGCACGACGCCGATTCCGTCAGTTTTGCGTCCAACGCTCCGCCAGAGCGCTCAATCCGGACGCGTGGGATCCTTTCAGCAACACCACTGTACCCTCATGGTCGGTCGCAAGCCGGGTGACCATTCGGTCGGCCTGTTCGGCATCATGCGCCCATTGCACCATCGTCGGGTCGGCGGCAACCGCCTTGCCGCCCTGCGCCATGGCCTCGGCAAGCGCGTCCAACGCCTCGTCGGAAGTGCTGCCGACCGTCACAAGCGCGTCCGCACCGCCCTCGACGGCGTATCTGCCGACGTCCTCATGCAGGCGATGCTCATCCGGTCCGAGCTCCAACATGGCTCCGAGAACCGCTATTCTGAACGGCTGCTGCTCGGCGCCGGCATGCCAGCGCGACAGACCATCGAGTCCGGCCTTCATGGAATCGGGGTTGGCGTTGAACGAATCGTCGATCAGTGTGAACGACGTTTCGGGCTTGGTGACGGTGGACACCGCCATACGATGCGGGCTGATGCTCGTCACGTCGGATAGGCCGGAGGCCACAGCGTCAATCGGCATGCCCAACGTCATCGCCACCGTGGCTGCGGCAAGCGCGTTCATGACGTTGTGCTGTCCGCAGATGCCGAGCGTGACGTTGGCGTGCCGGCCTGTCTTGTCTTCCAGTACGAATGACGGATGGTCGAGATCGTCGCAGCGCACGTCGAGCGCGGTCGTGTCCAGTTGCGCGTCTTCTTTCTGCGGCAGGCCGAACCACAGCACATCGGCCGGAGCGATGGCGCTCATCGCGGCCACATGTTCGTCGTTGGCGTTGAGGATGGTCAGGCCGCCCGGCACCAGTCCGCGTACGATTTCCGATTTGGCTTGGGCGATGCGTTCCGCAGAGCCGAATTCTCCCAGATGCGCCACGCCCACCTTGAGCACCACGGCGATGTCCGGCGGAACCAGGGAGGTGAGGTTGGCGATTTCGCCCACGTGATTGGCGCCCATTTCCGCCACCAGGAAACGCGTGCCGGCGTTCACCTTGAGCGACGTCAGCGGCAGGCCGATCTCATTGTTGAACGATCCGACCGGAGCGACGGTGTCGCCCATTTTGGACAGCAGCGATTTGAGCAGATCCTTGGTGGTGGTTTTGCCGACGGAACCGGTGATGCCGATGACGGTGAACGGCGATTCCAGCGCGCGCCGACGCTCGATATTATGCTTGGCGAGCGCTCCCAACGCCTTGACGGTGTTTTCTACGACGATCTGCGGCACCTGCGCGCCCGCGATTTCGTGGTCGACCAGTGCGGCCACAGCCCCCTGCGCGCCGACCTTCGGCACGAAATCATGACCGTCGACGCGTTCGCCGGCAATCGCCACGAAAACGGATCCCGGCACGATCTGGCGCGAATCCGTGAAGGCGCTGATGGCCACCGGTTCGTCGGTCGGCACGGTCGTCGGCATCAACCGTCCATCAACCGCCTGCGCGATCTCCGTCAGGCTCATCGGCATCATGGTCGGGCTGCTCACTGTCGTTACTCCTCTAATGGTTGGGTTTGTGTTTGATGTGGAGAATGTTTCGTTCCACGTTTAGTTCAGGTCACGCGAGACGCGTAACGCGCTTTTGATGTTGGCTTTCCTCACGCCGGCGGCCAGCACCATGGCGATGGACAGGGACAGCGAACGGCTGTCCGTCTGGCCGTATGCCGTCGCGGCCTGCGCCGCAAGCAGGTCGGATTCCTGGGTTCGTCCCGCGATGCGGGTCTGTTTGCCGACCGCGCATCCGAATTTTGCGACGAGTTTCGCAACCTCGGCATCGCTCAAACCATTGTCATCGCAGGCAAGCACATCGACGCTGACCGATTGCAACGCGTCCTCACGCAGGGTCTCTTCATCCAACGCGAGGATCACAGCGGCTGCGCCGTCTTCGGCGCACACCGCCATGGTACGTTGCACATCGATGGCCGACAGAGGATATTCCAGATTGAGGAAGCGTTCCAATGACTGTGAATCGGACGAGCTGATCACGCCGACGGGGTTGCCCAGCATGTGCAGGAAATCCGCGAGGTTCCTCACTTCGGATTCCACGATCTCCCTGTTCTTCCCCGTGATGGCGAATACGGCCAATGCGTCGGACGGATTGCCGGCCATGTCGCTCACCAGTTTGCCGAGCTGTCCCATGGTGGGTTCGGCGTAGATGAGCGGAATCTGGATGTCGTCGGTTTGACCGCGCAGCGCATGGGGCACAATCGCGCCATATGCTCCCTGCTCCTGAGCCTGCGACAACTGGTGCACGTCCACATCGGCGGACGGGACGAACAGTGCGCCGGGACGCACCGATTCGACATCATCCGCGATGGAAGTGATCGTCACTTCAGCCGCCGACGTCGGATCAAGATCGAAACCGTATCGGCTGGCAAGCAGCCCTAAAGTCATTCGTCTGTTCATGGATTCGCTGACCGCGCTCACCTTTCCGCCCCTCCGTGTCTGAATACGTATTCGCTCACCAATTCACCGGAATAGCATCCGTGCGAGGTGAAGACGCCGGCACTTCATACTTCTGCATAAGGAATTCACCAATCTCCGCGGTGACAGGACCCGCCGTCAAACCGCCGAAGCTGCCTTGGGGGTCTTTGAGCACCACGGTGATGACGAAGCGTGGATTATCCGCGGGAATGATCGTCGAGTAATCGCTGATGATCGAGGTCAGTTGGCCGTTCGCTCCGGCGACTTCTGCTGTGCCTGATTTCGCCGCCATACGATAGCCGTCGACCTTCACGAAAGTGTTGTAGTGTTCAGCGGACGATTCCATGGCGTTGAGCATCTGGCTCGCCACGGATTCGTCGATGACGCGTGTCGCCTCGCCCTTGGACTGCTGCTCTTCGACATGCCCCGCGGTGTCGGTGATGGACTTGATGATGCGTTGCGGCTTTTTGACGCCCTTGTTGGCTATCACCGAAACCGCGTTGGTCAGCTGCATGACGTTCACCGTGTACCCTTGACCGAACAGCACGGTGTTGCGGGTTCGCCTGTCCCAGCTATCCGAGGGGTGCAGCACGCCTTCGGATTCGCCTGGCAGGTTCAGTCCTGTGGCCTGTCCGATACCGAATTTGCTGATGAAGTTGTACCGCTGCTCGTTGGTCATCTTGTCTCCGGCAATGACCATGCCAACGTTCGACGACTGTTCGAGGATGCCGGCGAGCGTCCAATGTTCGTTGCCATGGTCCACCGCGTCCTTATAGGTCTGTCCTTCCACGGTCACCGTGTTCGGTACCGTGAATTTGTCATCGACCTTGTGCAATCCCAGTTGCAGCATGCCCGACATGGCCAGCACCTTGCCGATGGAGCCAGGTTCGAAGGTCTCGCTCACCGCCCGGGAGGCGCCCATCTTCGCCTGGTCGCTTCCGGCCTCGGTCGTATCGCTGTCCGCCAAAGCGAGGATGTCGCCCGACTGCACGTCCTGGACCATGGCGATGCCCCAAGCGGAATGGTATTTGTTTTCGCTGTCGCTCAGCACTTTCTCGGTGTACCACTGCACATCCCGATCGATGGTGAGGGTGACGTCGGATCCGTTGACCGCGTCTTTGGATTCGGTCATGGTTCCGGGGATTTCGACGCCGCTGTTGCCCTGTTGGTACACCTGGTAGCCGTCACGGCCCGTCAATGTCTTGTTTTCCATCTGCTCGATGCCGGCCACGCCCTTGCCGTCGGCGTCGACACCACCCAATAGCGAACCCATCAAAGTGCCGTTGGAGTACAGACGTTCGTTGCTTAGTTCCGCGTAGACGATGCCGCCGAGGTTCAGCTTGGAGATTTTACGCTTGACCGCAGGCGTCACGTCCTTCTTCAATACCACGTATTGCCCGCTGATCGACAGTTTGGCGCCCAGTTCCGTGGCGTCCATGCCCAATACGGGGGCCAGCAGACGAGCCACGGCTGCGGCTCCCGTCACGCCGACCGGCTTGCCGTTGATCTGGTGGCAGTTGCTGCCGGTCTGTTTGGTGCAGGTGGTCGGTATGAACGCCTGCGCCTGTTCGGGGTTGCCGATGATGGTGTAGCGTTCGACACTTTGCGCGAGAATCGCGCCATTGGTATCCATGATCTTGCCGCGTCGAGCCTTCAACGTCACGGTGGTGGTGCGGCTTTGCGCCGCGGCCTGCGCCATCCCTTTGCCGTTGACCAGTTGAATATTGGCAAGTTGGATAAGGCAGGTGGTGCCCATCAGCGCCAGAACGACGCCGATGGCCATGGTTTTCGTCAACAGGTTCTTGTGGAAGAACGTGTAGATCCTGCGGATAGGGTTCACCGGGTCTTGTCTCCACTTGCGTTTGCCTGATAGCCGTTCAGATCGATGGTCAATGCGCCTTTCTGCGGGACCATGCCCATCTCTTCGGCCTTGCTCGGCAATGAGGCGTCAAGTTCGTCGAGCTTGGCCTGATCGTCCTCGACGTCCTGGGTCAGCTGGGTGATATGCGTTTCGATTTGGCTCGCCTCGAAGGAATTCTGCACCATTTGGGTACGCAGCATCAGTGAGCCCAGCAGGCATACACCAAGGAACACCGCGGCGATGACCAGGTGCAGCAGCGGCGTGCTGCGGGTCCGCGTCCATGTGATGAGTTGTTCGAAGCCGTGACGGATGCCGTTGCCTTCGACTCTGGTCCCTTTGATGACGTGCAGTTCGGGACGCGTGGTGCCGATGGTCTCGGTCTGGCTTTTGCGGCCGGCCGGAGCCGCATTCGAAGCGATCGTTCTTGATGCCGCCACTTCAGTCCCTTCTTCCTTGTCTGGTCATGCTTGCGTAATCCGCGCCTTGGTCGAACCGTTTGCGCCATCGTGCGGGAATCGGTCTGGTCAATTCCACCGCGCGCAATCTGACGGACGCCGATCGTGGATTGTTGGCGATTTCCTCCGCGTCCGCCTTGATGGCGCCGCGGGTCAGTTCCTTGAAGAACGGCATCATGTCGGGCGGCACCACGGGCATATCCGCCGGAGCGTCGACCTTAAGCCCTTGGTTCATGAAGGCTTTGACGGTTTTGTCTTCCAACGAGTGGTACGACTCCACCACCAGACGTCCTCCCACTGCAAGGTGGTTGGCGATTTGCGGCAGCGTGCCGGCAAGCTTGTCCAGTTCGCCGTTGACTTCGATGCGCAGCGCCTGGAAGACGCGTTTCGCGGGGTTGCCGGCGGGACGGTGGGCCTGCGGCACGACCTCGTCCACCAAACGATTGAGCTGGCCCGACGTGGTCAGCGGCTCGGTTTCACGCCGGCGTACGATTTCCCGTGCGATCTGCTTGGAGAACCGCTCCTCGCCGTATGTGCGGAAGATACGCACCAAATCGGCGAACGAATATTCGGCGAGCACCTGCTCTGCGGTCAGGGGCTGCGTCACGTCCATACGCATGTCGAGCGGCGCGTCATGGGAATAGGAGAAGCCACGTTCCGTCTCATCGATCTGCAGGCTGGACAATCCGAGGTCCATGAACACCGCGTTGACCTTGTCGACGCCTTGGTCGGAAAGCACTTGGGAGAAGTCGTCGAATGCCGCGTGCACGGGCGTGAAACGGTCGGCAAGGCCATCCATTTCCATGCGTTTCGTGGCGAGCGCGAGCGCCTCGGTGTCCCGGTCGATGCCGATCAGGCGGGCGTTGGGGCTTGCTTTGAGGAACGCTGTGGAATGCCCGGCGAGGCCGAGGGTGCAATCCACCGCGATCGAGCCGGGCTTCGCCAATGCCGGTGCCACCAAGTCCACGCAATCGCGGAGCAGCACCGGCTGATGAATCGTCGTCACGTCTGTCATTAGAACTCCATCGCCGGCAATACGTCATCGGCAATGTCGGAATATCCTTGTTCCTTGTCGGCCAAGTAATCCTCCCATGCCTGTCTGTTCCAAATCTCGGCCCGGGTTCCCACGCCGATCACCACAATGTCGCTGTCCAGATTCGCGTAATCGCGGAGCATCTGCGGCACAAGCACGCGTCCTTGCTTGTCTGGCTCCTGGTCGACCGCGCCGGAAAGGAACACACGCAGGTAGTCGCGTGCCGCCTTGTTTCCCATGGACGTGCGTTGGATCTGCACCGCGATCCGTCTGAATTCCGATTGCGGCAGCAGGTAGACGCATCGTTCCTGGCCTCTTGCCATTACCATGCCGGAGCCCAGTTGGCTGCGGAACTTCGCAGGCAATGCCATACGTCCTTTGGCGTCGATTTTCGGAGTGTAGGTGCCCAGCAGCAATGGCGGCAAGTCCGCCATCATGCCGCCGGATTGAGCCGGGTCATCGTCGGAGACGGATTCTGTTCCAATGTCATGGACCATTACCGCACCTCCTTTTTGCCCACACTCGGCCCACCAATCCGAGACACTTTCCCCACTCTACCCCACTGCTCACCATTTTTCCCCACGAAAAAGCAAAAATGCCTCAAAATATTGTCGATTTCTCCCCATATTTGAGATTGCGCGTCCGCACCGTACAGTTCCGTCGCTGTCAGACCGTCGCGATTCGCCGCGGTCACTCGCCGCTCGTAGAAGCCTTGGGGTACATTAGAGTGCCTTAAGTTTTTGATGAAGGGACAGCAATGTCGAGTTATTCCGCCCAGTTGCGTGAGGAGCAACAGGCCGTCAGCCGCGCATATGATCGTCTGGACGCGTTGAGGGCGCAGGCTCGGTCGCGTCTCGACACGGTCCGGGCCGCAGGATCGCACGGTTCGCCCACGCAACGCACCGAACGCGATTCCTTCGCCACCATGTACGAGGACCGTCTCACCCAGCTTCGTGCGGTGGAGGATCGCCTGGTTTTCGGCAGGCTCGACGACGTGCATGGCGCGCATCGCTACATTGGGCGTATCGGCCTGTCCGATGAGGATCATGAGCCGATTCTCACCGACTGGCGTGCCGACGCGGCACGCCCGTTCTATGAGGCGACGCCTTCGAATCATGGCGACATCGTCATGCGCCGGCATATCACGTTGAGTTTCCGGGAAGTGGTCGGCGTCGAGGATGAGGTGCTCGACGTGCATTCCGATCAGGTCGGCGAGGCGTCCTCCAATGGCACATTGACCGGCGAGGGTGCTCTGCTTGCGTCGCTTAACGCCAAACGCACCGGCAAGATGACCGATATCGTGGCCACCATCCAGGGCGAGCAGGACCGTATCATCCGTGCGGACCTCAACCAGGCGGTGGTGGTGCAGGGCGGTCCGGGAACCGGCAAGACCGCGGTCGCGTTGCATCGCGCGGCCTACCTGTTGTATACGCATCGTCGCGCGTTGCAGCGTTCCGGAGTGCTGGTGGTCGGCCCCAGCTCGACGTTCCTGCATTACATCGACCAGGTGCTCCCCTCGCTGGGTGAGACGGGTGTGGTCAGCCGTACCATCGCGGATCTGATTCCCGGCATCATCGCCACCGCGCATGACGACCCGTATGCGGCCAAGCTCAAGGGTGAACGCCGTATGGCCAAGGCGATCGCCAATGCCGTGGCGGCTCGTGAACGCGTGCCTTCGCATCTGCCGGTCATCCGCATCAACGGTTTCAACGTGCCGATGGTACGTGCGGATATCGAGCAGGCCATCGCCGATGCCAAGCGCACGCGGCAGCCGCATAACAAGGCGCGCGAGACCTTCGTGCGCGACATGCTGTCGGCCATGCGCAACCGGTACGTCGAACGGCTTGACTACGAGCCGGAGCAGGCCGAGCTTAACGATGTGATGCAGCAGTTGCGTATGAACGACGATTTGCGCAAGACGCTGAACCTCGCATGGCTGCCGATGACCGGCGAATGGCTGGTCGACCAGCTGTTCGCGAAACCGCAGCAATTGCGCCGTTTCGCCCCCTGGCTCGAAGAGCGTGACATCAAGACGCTGACGCGTCCGAAGGGCTCGCCCTTCACCGTCAGCGACGTACCTCTGCTGGATGAGGCCATGGAATTGCTTGGACCGGATCCGAAGGCCGTGGCCAGGCAGAAGGCGTTGGATGCCAAGCGCGCCGAGGAAGAGCAGTTCGCCAAGGACACGCTGGCGCAGGCCGGTATCGGTTCCGGCATCGTCACTTCGCAGATGCTGGTGGACAATATCAATGGTATGGACGCCGAATTAACCGCGCAGCGCGCCGCGGCCGACCGCGAGTGGACGTATGGCCATATCGTGGTGGATGAGGCGCAGGAGCTGACCGCGATGGATTGGCGCATGCTGATCCGTCGTTGTCCGTCGCGCTCGTTCACGATTGTGGGCGACGTGGCGCAGACCTCCGCGTTGGGCGGCACCCGGTCCTGGCGTCGCATGATGGATCCGCTGTTCGGCGAACGCAACTGGCAGCTCAACGAGTTGACGATCAACTACCGCAATCCGAAGGAGGTGTCGCAGCTCGCCAGCGATTTCGCCTCGTCCGAAGGCCTGTACATCTCCACGGTGAACGCCGTGCGTGGCGTCCCGGATTCAGTCAAGCGTCTCACCTTGCGTGACGATAGCCTGATCGGCGACGCCGTCGCGCAGCAGACCGTCGAGTTGGTGCGCGCCTACGTTTCCTCCGACGGTACCGGTCGTGTGGCGATCATCGCGCCGGACGATATGCTCAAGCCGTTGCGCGCACGCGTATACGCACAACTTCAGGATGAGCTCGACCCGAAGGAATTCGACAGGCTCGATGCCCAGAGTTCCTGGGACGAGCAGGTCACCGTATGTTCCACACAGACCGTGAAGGGTCTGGAGTATGATGCCGTGATGGTGGTCCAGCCCGGACGAATCGAGGAGAACGCGCCGTCGCGTATCGTAGCGGCCTCCGATTTGTATGTCGCCATGACGAGGCCCACGCAGCGTCTGCTTATACTGCGGACAAAAGACGACGAAAAGCTGCTCAAGCTATAAGGTAGGAACCATGCCTAAAGCATTGTTACTTGAAAACATCCATCCCGACGCGGCGCAGTCGCTGCGCGACCATGGCTTCGAGGTCGAGTGCCTCAAGGGAGCCCTGAGCGAGGACGAGCTGATTGATGCGTTGGAAGGTGTCGACCTGCTCGGCATCCGTTCCAAGACCAGTGTGACCCGCAAGGTCATCGACGCGCGTCCGACGCTCACCGCGGTCGGCTGCTTCTGCATTGGCACCAACCAGGTGGATCTCGAATACGCGGGCAAGAACGGCATCGCCGTCTTCAACGCGCCGTATTCGAATACCCGTTCCGTGGTGGAGCTGGTGATCGGCGACATCATCTGCCTGATGCGCCGCATTCCCGCGCACACCCATCATATGAAGCACGGCATGTGGGATAAGTCCGCCTCCGGCTCCCATGAGGTCCGAGGCAAGACGCTCGGCATCATCGGCTACGGCAACATCGGCTCCCAGCTTTCCGTCGTCGCCGAGGCGCTTGGCATGCGCGTGCTGTTCTACGACATTGAAGAGAAGCTCGCCATGGGCAACGCCCACCGTTGCGACACGCTCAACGAATTGCTGGAACAGTCCGATGTGGTCACGCTTCATGTGGATGGACGCAAGTCGAACACGGGATTCTTCGGCGAAGACCAGTTCGAGCATATGAAGCAGGATGCCATCTTCATCAACCTGTCCCGTGGTTTCGTGGCGGATTTGGATGCGTTGAAGAAGCATCTGGATTCCGGCCATCTGTCCGGCGCGGCGGTGGACGTGTTCCCAATCGAACCGAAGAAGACCGGCGACGAGTTCCTGACCGACCTTGCGGACGAGGACAACATGATCCTCACCCCGCATATCGGCGGCTCCACGCTTGAGGCGCAGAAGTCCATCGGACAGTTCGTCTCCCAGCGTCTTGAGGATTATTGGTTCAAGGGTTCCACCATGTTGTCGGTGAATCTGCCGCAGATCACCCTGTCCGACATCAAGTCGAATTTCCGCATCGCCCACCTGCATGCGAATCTTCCGGGTGTGCTGGCACGCGTCAACCGTGTGCTGGGCGAGGACGGCATCAACATCGCCGCCCAGGCCTTGGGCACAGAAGGCGAGATCGGCTATGTGGTCACCGATGTGGCGCAGCGCCCGGACCAGAGGGCTCTCGACCAGCTCGCCTCCATCGAGGGTACGATCCGCATGCGCGTGATCAGCTGAGCACGCAATACGAAACGTTACGATAATGCGGGCGGGGTTCCAACCATCAGGATTGGAACCCCGCCCGCATTATATATGCTGTATTTGCTTACGGATGCGACACCCGTCTCACGCCATCATTCGGAACTTGCGCCCTTCAGCTCGTCGATGGCCCTTTGGAAGTCCTCCAGATTCTCGAAATTCTGGTAGACGCTGGCGAAGCGCATGTACGCCACCATGTCCAAGTCACGCAGAGGCTTGAGAATCGCCTTGCCGACCTCATCAGATTTGACTTGGGCCAATCCTCGTGAACGAAGATCCTCCTCGACCTTCTGCCCCAGCATCTTCAGATCGTCCTCGTTGATGGGACGGCCCTGGCATGCCTTGCGCACGCCGGAAATCACCTTATTGCGGTCGAATTGCTCGACGTTTCCGGAACGCTTCACGACCAATAGCATGGTCGTCTCCAATGTGGTGAATCGCTTGGAGCATTTCGGGCATTCGCGCCTGCGACGGATGGAGTGACCATCGTCGCTAATACGGGTATCGACCACCTTGGTGTCTGGATTCTGGCAAAACGGGCAATGCATGTTGTCCAGAATAGACTGAGCCCTTGAAATAAGCCACGCTTGGCGGCCCCTACGCCTCATGGGGAACAATGAGGCGCTGCCCCGCATGCAAAGACACCGTATCAAGGTTGTTCAGCCGCATCAGTTCATCCACCGTATCTCCGACATTGCCACCCTCCGGAGTGATGCTCGCCGCATACCTCCACAAGGTGTCGCCGGGTTGCACCGTATACACGACGACAGCGGTGGAATCCGGCGCGGACTGCGCACTTCCGGGCGCGATGAATCCAAAAAGACACCAGGCAAGACCGGCCGCCATGATCGCCATGGCGATTCGATTTGCCACATTTCCGATATTCGCCGCACCGTTCACCACGCCACTCCTTTTCGAACAGCTGTTCTATCGAACGCTTGTTCCAAGTATGGCACATATGTTCGATAAACGCAAACACACCTCGAACAGATGTTTGATTTTATCGGCGTTTCGCGTTATGCTTCTAAGGAACTACGAAAGGAGCCCATCGTGAGCACCATCCCCTTCACGCCCAAGAAGAGCGACGAACGTCCGGATGAAAGCACGTTGACCGACCGCCAGCGCAAGGTGCTTGACGCCATCAAAACGCATTTGGCCAAGCAGGGATTCGCTCCTTCGTTCCGTGAGATTGGTGAGGCCGCAGGGCTTAAAAGCCCGTCATCCGTCAAACACCAGCTTCAGGTTCTTGACGAAAAAGGCTTCATCCGCATGAACGCGAACAAGGGGAGGGCCATCGAAGTGGTGAACCTCAATGACGAGGAGCCGAATGGAAAAGTCGCCCAGGTCATCCCGTTCCCCAGTCAGGACGATGCATGCGGCTCCATCATGGCCTCGCATGACGTTCCACTGGTCGGGCGCATCGCCGCCGGCGTGCCGATCACGGCCGAGCAGCATGTCGATGATGTGATGAGGCTTCCCGAACGGCTTACCGGCACCGGCAATCTGTTCATGCTTGAAGTGCACGGTGATTCCATGATCGACGCCGCCATTTGCGATGGTGATTTCGTGGTGGTCCGCGAGCAGAACAGCGCGGAGAATGGCGATATCGTCGCCGCATTGCTGGATGACGAGGCCACGGTCAAGACGTTCCGCAAGGATCACGGCCATGTCTGGCTGATTCCGCACAATCCGGCCTACTCCCCCATCGACGGCACGCATGCCGAGATCATGGGCAAGGTCGTCACCGTGCTGCGCAAGATCTGATTGCTTTCACACGTTAAACGGCAAAGGGCGTCGAACATACCATTTTGAGGCATGTCCGACGCCCTTTGCCATACCGCGCGGTTGTGCATTCACCTTGCGAATCCAGGTAGTGCCCGAAGGTTTGCGCACTTAGGGTCGTGCCCGTCCATGGGACGATGAT